>MDSX01093646.1_pt1 | contig 36701 bp, 34 predicted proteins | sample 811141 | NCBI WGS metagenome assembly MDSX01 (sample SAMN05326642, study PRJNA326480) | marine metagenome | isolation source: seawater | place: Atlantic Ocean: South East | collected 2010
CAACGATATTGGACTCACTTGGTTTCACTCATGCTAACATTAAAAATAGATTCTATACGGTAAGGCCTTATTTTAGGAGATTACAAAAAGCTGGTATAAACTGGCGTTCTTCCATGGATCTTTACAATTATTTTTCAATAATTGAAAAAAAAACTGTTTTAGTAAGTGTGGCATCTCCAAGATTAGTGAGAGCTTCTTTAATAGCTAAATTATTTTCTAAAGTTGAAGACAATCAATATGTAATAGGGCATATGCCATATAGTGATGATGGCAAGAAAGTTATTCAAGAAAATATCGCAAAGACTATTACTATAATAAGAGATCCTAGAGATATGGCAATATCAATGATCAATCATAGTAGAACTAGACCACAACACCATGCACATAAATATTTATTTGATGAATTAAAATCTGAAAGTGAAAGATTAAATGCAGTTTTGTCTGGATATGATAATCATCTTGGCAGTTTAATAGGAATCAATCAAATGTATTCATCTATGTTGAAATGGAAAGAAGAAGTAGAAAATATAACTTTAAAATTTGAGGATTTGGTTGGTCATAGAGGAGGTGGCAGCAATGAAAATCAGATTCTGTCAATTCACAACTTAATAGATTATTTAGACTTAGTTTCAGAATTTGATAATGAAAAAGTTTCAAATATCGCTAAAAATTCATTTGGAGTTTCTGGTACCTTTCGAAAAGGTAAAATTGGAGCATGGAAAGACTTTTTTTCGCACTCAGATAAAGAATTATATAAGTCTAAAATTGGAGATCTTTTGATCGATATTGGTTATGAATCTGATAAAAATTGGTAGTTTTTATTAAAGTCAAAAAAAGTTATGAAAAAAGTTTTATATATCGTCGCAAATCCTTTTAATTTTTCAAGAATTTCAGTTGGAGGTAATATCAGCTCAGCTAATGGTGTAATAAATGGATTTAGAAGCATGGGGTATCATGTGGATGTTGTTACTGACTCTCGAGTACCAACACTTGATGATGATTGTGGAGACTTAACGACAATATTCTATCCTTATCGAAGAGTTCGTAAATTAATTCCTATTAATTTCAAAGGGTTTGTTGGAAGGCTTCTTAATAAGATAGACCATTTATTTTTTCGCATTGCAATGAGTAAAAAGGTAATCGAGTTGATTAAACAAAATAATTATGATTTTTGCTATATGAGAGCATCTTATAATGGACATGCTATTGTTAAATACATAAATAAAGCTAATTTAGATTTAATAGTTGAAGTAAATAAGCCCCTAAGCATGGGACCATTTAATAATAAAGATAATTTAAATTGGCCTTTAGAGGGTGAAACTGTTCCAGTACCTTTATCTGAGACTATGCAGTATGACGCTGCAAAGGTTATCACCGTTGATAGTTCTGTTAGAGCAAGATGGATAACTGAATTTGTGGGAAAGAAGTATGAAAAAAAGATTATTGTTAACTATAACGGTGTAAATACCGATATGTTTATTCCTGCTCAGCCTGATGAAGAAATTGTTAAAGATCTTCACTTATCCAAAGAAGATGTTGTGGTGGGAATGGCATCCAGTTTCCGATGGTATAACGATATTGATGAATTATGTTTAATTCTTTCAAAGGCTGCTAACGAAAGTGAAAAACTTAAGTTTCTTATAGTTGTGGGTGATAAAGAGAAAGAAAATGAATTACGTGAAAAAATTATTGAATATAAAATTAAAGAAAAAACAATAATACTTTGCCAAATACCATTTAAAAAAATGCCATTAATTTTGAATTGCTGCGATATATTAATTTCTCATTTTAATTTTCATGGCAAGTGGCCTCACAATTGTTCTATTAAACATCTTGAATACCTTTCAATTGGTAAACCAACAGTTGCAACAAATGTAGGGGAAGTTAATTTTGCAATTGAGCATGGTGTAAATGGATTGCTGTGTAAAGAGGGGGATGTTGAACAATTTTCAAGTTCAATTATTAGAATGGCAAATGATATTGATTTTAGATCTAATCTTGGAAAAGCAGGAAGAATCAAAGCGACTAGTGAGCTGACATGGGAAGCGAATATTTCAAGGATTTTAGATTTTTTTAATGAGATTAGTGTTACCAATCAAAATAGATAAAATTAAGCGATTATTAAAATTTACATTATAATGACGAAAAATTTAAAACTATGTCAAAGAAAAATATAAATCTAAAGACTAAAATTAAAAATAATAATTTAACTTTAGGATCATGGATTACACTTTATCATCCTGGAATTGCAGAAATAATGGCAAAATCTGGTTTCGATTGGCTTGCTGTTGACTTGGAGCATAGCGTAATTTCCATTAGAGAAGCTGAAGAGTTAATAAGAGTAATTAATTTATCAGGTGTTACCCCTCTAGTAAGGCTAACCTCAAATGATAGCAATCAAATAAAACGTGTAATGGATGCCGGCTCTCATGGAGTTATTGTCCCAATGGTTAACTCTGCTGAAGAGGCTAGAAAAGCCGTTGAGGCGGTTCATTATCCACCAGAAGGCAGAAGAGGGGTTGGACTCGCTCGCGCCCAAGACTATGGCACAAATTTAGAATCTTATATGAAATGGCTCAAAGATGAGTCAATAATAATAGTACAAATTGAAGATATTAGTGCAGTTGATAACCTAGAGGAAATATTTTCTGTAAGTAATATAGATGGATATATTATTGGTCCCTATGACTTATCAGCATCGATGGGTATACCAGGTGAATTCAATAATTCAAAGTTTATTGATGTAGTAAATAAAATTAAATCTACTGCAAGTAATTGTAAAGTGTGTGGAGGTATCCATATTATCGAACCAAAACCAGAAGAATTGGAAAAAAGAATAGATGATGGATATCGTTTTCTTGCGTACAGTTTAGATATTAGAATGCTTGATGTTTCATGTAGAAATGGCATTCAACATATTAAAGAGTTAGATATATAATCTTATGAAGGCTATTGCAATAATTCCAGCCCGAATGGGATCTTCTAGATATCCTGGTAAACCAATGGCAAAAATTCATGGCGTGCCAATGATTGGACATTGTTATCACAGAACTAAGTTATGTAATGACTTGATGGATACCTATGTTGCAACATGTGATGAGGAAATTCATGATTACATTATTTCAATTGGTGGCAAATCGATAATGACATCTGATATTCATGAACGAGCTACTGACAGAACTGCTGAAGCAATGCTAAAAATTGAAGAAATAATCGGTGAAAGTATTGATATCGTGGTTATGGTGCAAGGAGATGAACCTATGGTCACTCCTGAAATGATAAGTCAATCTTTAGCCCCATTTAGAGAAAATCAATCAATTAAAGTTGTTAACTTGATGGCACATATGAAAACAGTTAAAGAGTTTGAAGATCCTAATGAGGTTAAAGTAGTAATCGATAAAAATAGTAATGCTATTTATTTTTCACGTGAAGCAATTCCCTCAAGAAAGAAGGGTTTTGATAATGTTCCTATGTTAAAACAAGTTTGTATTATCCCTTTTAAAAGGGAATATCTTCTTACATTTAATGATATGGAAGAAACAGAATTAGAAAAAATTGAGTCTGTTGATATGATGAGAATAATAGAAAATGGTGACAATGTAACAATGGTAATGACTGATTCAGATTCCTTCAGCGTTGATACAGAAGAGGATCGAATTTTTGTAGAAGAAAAAATGATGGAAGATCAATTAATGAAAAACTATAACAATAATGGCTAGATATCTTGTAACTGGTGCAGCAGGATTTATTGGCGCAGCTTTAGCATCTAGACTTATAAAAGAGGGCAATCAAGTCGTTACAATTGATAATTTAAGCACTGGAAATATTTCAAATATTCCTGATGGTGTCGAATTTATTGAAGGTGATTGTGGAAATCAAGACGTTTACTCAAATATTCCAAATGATCCATATGATGCGATTTTTCATATAGCAGGACAGAGCTCTGGTGAAATCAGTTTCGATGATCCCATATATGACATTAGAACAAATGCTGAATCTACTCTGCTTTTACTTAAGTTTGCTTTAAAAAATAATTGTAAAAGGTTTATTTTTGCAAGCACTATGTCTGTATATGGAATTAAGCCTGAGAGACCAGTAAAAGAGAGCGAAGATTGTCATCCGGAATCATTTTATGGCATAGCAAAACTTGCTAGCGAACATTACTTACGTGTGTATGAGCAATTTGGAATAGACACCACAAGTCTTCGATTATTTAATGTATATGGTCCTGGTCAAAATATGGATAATCTTAGACAGGGCATGGTAAGTATTTTTCTCGCTCAAATGTTAAAAGATAAGCTTATTCATGTAAAAGGATCTGCTGATAGATTTAGAGATTTTATTCATGTTGATGATGTCGTCGAATCATTTTTAAGATGTCTAAGTTGTGACAAAAGTAAGAGTGAAATTATTAATATTGCTAATGGCAAGGCAACAAAGGTAAAAGAAATTATTGATCTTCTAGCGTCATCTCAAAAAGATGAAATTGAAATCAAATATAAAGGGGGCACCCCTGGAGACATTCACGGAATTTTTGCAGACATTACACTTATGAATGAAATTCTTGGAACTTGGGATAGAGTTGATCTAAAAGATGGCATCAAAAAAATGATTTTATCAAATAGCTAAAATTAAAATGCAGATTAATTTTGAGCCGACTTTACCGTGAGATTTTGTTTTTAGAGTTAAGTTAAATAATATGAGCATTAAAGATATAGAATTTCGAACTTCAATTATAAGCGGATTAAGATGGTCAGCTATCAAGAGGGTTGGTCAAGCATTGCTTTCGGTCGTTGTAACAATAATTATGGCAAGATTATTAACACCAAGTGATTTTGGATTAGTTGCAATGGCTACTGTGTTTACTGGAATAAGTAACGTTTTTACTGAATTAGGAACTGGAGAAGCATTAATTAGAAAAAAAAACGCAAGCAATAACTTTATAAGCAGTGTTTTTTGGTTAAACACAGGCTTGGCGATTTTTGTTTGTATTATTCTTTTTAGTATTGCGCCCAGCGTTTCAAAAATTTTTGATGAACAAATTGTTGAAATTTTAATTTATGTACTTTCTATTGAGGTCTTTTTATCAGGTTTAAATAGGGTATCACATGCTTTGCTTGAAAAAAATATGAGATTTAAGGCAATTGCATTTGCTCAAATAATGTCGCAAATATGTGGTGCCTGCGTTGGAATTTCAATGGCTTTTTTTGGGTATGGATTATGGAGTCTTGTTTTTTTAGGAATTACTGGACAACTCGTTTATACAATTATTTCTAATGTTTTTTTAAGATGGACGCCTTCACTCACATTCAATATAGATCATATCAAAAATATTTTTTCATTTAGCTCATATTTAACCTCAATGAAAATATTAGATCATGTTCAAAGAAGATCTGAAATATTTGTAGTAACTTATTTAATGGGAAGTTACTTAGGCGGTATATACTCTCAAACCTTTAACTTGATGAGAAAACCGATTAAGCTTATAGGCGGTTTTATGGTGCCTGTTTTATTTTCTGCTATGTCTTCAGTTTCAGAAAATCTTGAAGAAATAAAAACAATCTATCTTAAATCTGTGCAGTCTTTTTTAATGATTTATATTCCAATAAGTATCATCTTATTTTTATATTCTGAGCCTTTTGTTTTATTTGTTTTGGGTGATCAATGGTTTGAAATGATACCTTTAATTCCTGTTTTTGGTGGAATGCTTTTATATTGGTCTCTACATAAATGTAATGTTACTTCTTTAAAATCAATAGGAAGAGTTGATCTTCTTTTCAAAATGTATGCTGTCTATGTTCCAATTTCTATTCTAGGTTGTATTTTAGGTGCTCAATTTGGAATTTTTTGGGTCGCAATAAGCATGCTTATTACGACATGTAGTCTTTTTATTTCAAGCACAATTATGTCATTAAAAATAATACGTATTGATTTTAAAATTTATCTTAAACAAATTTCTACTTTGCTTTTCTATGGATTATTAAGTTTGATAGCTGGATATTTTCTAAATAATGAGCTGGGTATTCATTTTGATAGTTCCAACATAGTAGGCGCTTTAATCGGAGTTTTAGTAATCTTATTTGTTTATATCGGAGCCCTTTTAATAAAACCTGTGCCAGCATGTTATCATTTGTTCGAATTATTAAATATTAAATATACAAGAGATTAGGTAACGATTTTTTTATCATGGATTTCAAAAGTTTTTTTAGCTGGCCTTTAAACAAATTGCAGTCTAGTAATAATCCTAAACTTGCAGTTACAGCTTCAAATTTTAAATTTTTTTTAAAAAGGTCCCAATTAAATGTCTCTTATGACTCAAAACTAGACTTATATCTGATTAAAGATGGGAGTAAAATTCATTATTTTGGTAATTTATTGAGAGGCTTAAAATTTTATAATGAAGGCCTTTTGAATAGATCTAAAAAACTCTTCAACTCTTATCTCCTAGAGAATATTAAATTTAATGATAAAGATATTGTTATTGACTGTGGCGCAAATTATGGAGATCTGTGGTTGAGTTTAGAAGGGAAAATTAATCCATCATCATACATAACTTTTGAGCCTGGTATAAAGGAATACCAATCACTCATACTTAATGCTCCAGATGGGACGCATAATTGTCTTGGTCTTGATAACAAAAATGGCAGAGTGCAGTTTTTTGTAAATGAAAGATTTGGCGATTCTAGTTTAGTTGAACCAAGTAACTACTCTCATTTAGTTGAAATAGAAACAACCACATTATCTTCTTACATAGAATCGAAAGACATTACAAAAATTAAGTTACTAAAACTTGAGGCAGAGGGATATGAGCCAGAGATTTTGGAGGGAGCTAACTCAATTATTCATACAATTGAATATATAGCTATTGATGGTGGCTATGAAAGAGGAATTAATGAAGAAGAAACCTTCACTTCATTAAACAGCTTCTTACTAAAATCTGGTTTTAAGATGATTGCAAGGCATGAAACAAAGCATCATAAAGCATTATACAGAAATGAGGTTTATAAATAATATGTCCTTTAGTTCAATTGTAATTAAAAAAATTATTCCATTAATAGTAAGGATAATTGGTGGGAAAAAAGATACTTGGAAAGAAGAAAAATATAGCACTGCAATCTTATCTTTGATAATGATACCTCTTAAAAGATTAAAGGGAATTAGAAGAAATCCTAAGTTCGTTGAAAATCAGTATGATGAATTATCTGGATTGTACATACGAGATAATTATTATCAATCAACAATGAGATATTCAATAGTTGACAGCAAAGTCAAGAAGATTTCAAGTATCGATAATATGCGAGAAATACGAAAAGAAATCAGAAATGTCCTATCTAACTATGAATTTAAAAGTGTTTTAGAGGTTGGCGTTGGAGAACTAACTACAATTGAGGATGTTTATAAATTTTTTGGACCAGACATAGATTGTTATGGAGTTGACTTGTCACTTAATAGAATAAAACATGGTTTAGAAGAATATAAAAAAAGACACGATAAACTCCCAATAGTTTCAAAAGCAAATGCTCTTCATTTGCCATTTCCTGATAACTCTTTTGATCTTGTAATTACAAGACATACACTTGAGCAAATGCCAAAGATATACAAAGAGGCCCTTAAAGAAATTTTCAGAGTATCAAAAAAACAAGTAATTTTGTTTGAACCATCATTTGAATTAGGAACTTTTGCTCAGAAATTAAAAATGTTAAATACTGATTACGTGAGAGGTATACCCAAGTTTCTAAACAGTCATAATGATCTAAAAGTAGAAAAAGAGTATTTAATGAAGAATAGCGCAAACCCTTTGAATCATACTGCATGTTTTAGAATTAGCACTTTAAATCAAGAAAATATGACCAACTCCAACAGCGCTATTCCATTTGTTTGTCCAATTTCTAAATCAAGACTAGATGATAAAGGAACATATTTGTATTCAAAAGATTCAAAAAGAGTTTATCCGGTGATTGAGGGTATTCCTGTTTTGGATCCAGAGTATTCATTGATTCTATCTGAATCAATTGATTTATCAAAACAATAAAGGTGAATTATTGAAAGTACTAATAACCTCAGTACCATTTGGTGAAATTAATAAATCACCCTTAGAAGCTCTAAGCGCTGAAGGAATTGAGTATTTAATTAACCCACTCAATAAAAAATTAAATGAGGATGAACTTATTGACTTAATATCAGATATTGATGTTGTAATAGCAGGTACAGAACTTTATTCTAAGAAAGTTCTTGATAATGCACCAAATTTAAAAATGATCTCAAGACTTGGAATCGGTCTTGATGGAGTAGATTTAAATTATGCAAAAATGAAAGGTATAAAAGTATGTTATACACCTGATGTACCAACTCCGGCTATAGCAGAATTAACTATAGGGTTAATTATTTCATTATTGCGCTCAGTTCATCTTTCAAATATAGAAATGCATAGTGGTAAATGGCATCGATATTTTGGAAAAACAATTTCAGACACCACGATTGGATTTATTGGAGTAGGAAGAATTGGAGCAAGAGTTTTAAAAATGATCAAAGCTTTTGGGAATCCTAAGTTATTAGTTAATGATATTTCTCCAAATACTAAACTTGATAAAGAATTTAACATTGAGTGGGTTGATAAAAAAACTATATATAAAGAGTCTGATGTCATTTCTCTTCATGTTCCACTAACAAAAGAAACAAAAAATATGATAGGACACAATGAATTAATGCAAATGAAATCTGATGCATTTTTAATTAACACATGCAGAGGAGGAATAATTAATGAAGATGATTTATATAATGTAATGCATTCAGGACATTTAAGTGGAGTTGCTATTGATGCCTTTAAAGAGGAGCCATATAAAGGGAAATTATCTGAAATTAATAGATGCCTTTTAACTCCTCATATGGGATCTATGACAGTTGAATGCAGGACAATGATGGAAATTGAAGCTACAAATGAAGTGATAAGATTTATAAATGGTAAACCATTGGAAGGCGAAGTACCTGAAATAGAGTATGATATACAAAAAAAAAGTCTATAACAGGGTGATTTTTTATGGATAAAGTTGTTGTAATTGGTGGTTCAGGCTTTATGGGGAGTCATACGGCTGATGAATTAAGTAATCGTGGCTTTGATGTAACGATATTTGATAAATCACATTCTCCATGGTTAAAAGAAAATCAAAATATGATTGAAGGCGATATGCTTGATATTGATCAGGTATCTAAAGCAATCAAGGGGGCAAAGTTCTTGTATCATTTCGGAGGAGTTGCTGATATTGGAGAAGCAAAAAAGAATCCTTTTGAAACAATAAATCATAATGTAATTGGTGCTGCTGTAGCTATGGAAGCAGCTGCTAAAGAGGGAATAAAGAGAATAATTTACGCCTCAACAATGTATGTTTATAGCCCTTATGGATCATTTTACAGAGCAAGCAAACAAGCTGCAGAAACTATTATTGAAGCTTATACTGAAAAATTTTTATTGGAACACACTCTACTGAGATATGGTTCCCTATATGGACCAAGAGCCCAAGAGTGGAATGGACTAAAAAGATATGTAGATCAAGTTATTAAAAGCGGAAAATTAAATTATAGTGGAACTGGCTCTGAGCGAAGAGAATATATTCATGTTAAAGATGCTGCAAGACTAAGTGTTGATGTTTTAGATGACAAACATAAAAACGAAGCTATAACAGTTACTGGAAATCAAGTATTAAGCTCAAAAGAGCTCATTGAAATGATTTTTGAAATAGCTGGCGTTAAAAAAGATGTAAATATTGATGGAGAAGCAAAGTCTAGCGATCATTACCAAATGACACCATATAGATATTCTCCCAAAGCAGCAAAAAAGCTTGTTCCGGATGAATTTATTGATTTAGGTCAAGGAATTTTTGAGATTGTTGAAGAGATTTATCATGAAATAAATGAAGAAAGTTAATTATTTAACTGACTTTGTTAAATTTTATTAAAAAAATTACATTAATCAAAATGAGTGATACCTCCATCCTAGATCTTCCTAAAAATAAAAAGCTTTTTGTATTCGACTTCGATGGCGTTATTGTTGATTCAGTTAATATCAAAACCGAAGCATTTGCAGAAATTTATAAGCCTTATGGCCAAGAAATTGTTGATAAAGTTATTAATCATCATGTTAATAATGGAGGAATGTCGAGATTTAAAAAATTTAAGCATTATCACAATAACTTCCTAGACATGACTATTGATAATTCTGAGATTGAAAGAATGTCATTTAAGTTCTCAAATCTAGTAGTCACAAAAGTAATATCATCGAGATGGATAATTGGAATAATTGAATTTCTAGAAAAGTTAAGCTCTAAGAGCATTAAATGTGTAATTGTTTCGGCAACTCCTGAAAAAGAGCTTATTCAAATAGTTCGAGCAAGAGAGATTGAAAAATATTTTTCCTTAATTCTTGGTTCACCATCAAGTAAATTGGATAATTTAAAAAATGCTTTAAATATAAGTGGAGTTGTTGAAAAGGATACTGTCTTCTTTGGAGATGCGATGGCTGATTGGGAAGCATCTGATAAAATGGGTGTTCAATTTGTCGGTGTAGGTGACTCTATAAAGGATTTATTAAAAGAAAATAGAAAGGACTCATATTTTATTAAAAATTTTGAAATATTTCATGAGCAATAAAAATATAAAAATATTAAAAGGTTTTATTTGAATGTCAAAAGTAACTATATATATTCTAAATTATAATTATAGTAAGTATGTAGCTAAAGCTATTGAGAGCGCTTTGTCTCAAACTTACAAAAATTTAGAGATTCTTGTAATAGATGATGGATCGACAGATGATTCACTTGAAATTATCAATAGATATTCAGATAAGGTAAAAATAATAGAACAAAATAATGTTGGTTTAGTAAAGTCAATCTTAAAAGCTTTTTCAATTGCAGAGGGTGAGTTTGTTGTTAGGCTAGACGCAGATGATTGGTTGGATCCAAAATGCATAGAAGAATTAGTAATAAAGATCTCAAAAAATAAAAATGCCGCACTAGCATTCCCAGATTATTTTGAGGTTGATGAGTTTGAACAGATTATAAGGAGAATCAAAAGGCATGATTTTTCTGGAAATGTAAGTATGTATGATCAGCCAGCACATGGGGCATGTACCTTAACTAGAAAAGATCACTATTTTGAAGTTGGAGGACATGATGAAAACTTTATTTGCCAAGATGGGGTAGATATCTGGTTAAGTCTTACAGAAAAATATGATGTCGTAAATGTTAGCAAACCATTATTTTATTACAGAAAACACTCTCAAAGTTTAACTGTAAATGAAGATAAAATTCTTTCAACAAAAAGTGATATATACAGATCTCATGCTGAAAAAAGAGGATACGTTAAAGGTACCTCATATGCATTTATACCAGTTAGGAGTCAGAGTCTTAATGGTGTCGAATATACATTAACAAAACTTGGTAATAAGACAGTAATCGAATGGGTCATTGAAAAGGTAAGAAAATCAGATCTAATAAATAAAACTATTATTATGGTTGATGATGAAGTGCTTATGGATAAAATTTCAAAGCTATTTAAAAATGATAAGAGGATCATTTTATTTAAAAGAGATAAAAAGGACTCATCTTCTGGAGTAAGTATAAATACTTCTATAGAAAAGTTTTTGGAAACTCATGATACAGATAGCCCAGAAAATATAGTAATTTTAACTACTAATTATCCTTTCAGTAGACATAATTATATTGATACCTCAATTTATTCGATGTTTTTGTTTGGTAGCGAATCTATTGATAGTGTTGTGATGGATAATTCTGTATTTTATTATCATGACGGAAGTGGAATAAAGCCATGGGTTGATGTTTTTATAAGAAAAGAAAGGGAAGATATTTATATCAGACGAGGCGGAATTTCTGTATTTAATAAAGAATTTCTTAGAAATGAGGAAGATATAATTTCCCAAAAAATGGGCCATGTAATAGTTGATAAAATATCCTCTTTTGAAATACGTTCAAACGATGATTTAGCTATTGCTGATTTCATAGCTACAAAATTAATTAATGAGAAAAAAAATGTTTGACAATGACGACATATATATTATTGCTGAAATTGGTGGCAACCATGAAGGAAATTTCGATAAAGCTCTTGATTTACTTCACCAAGCAGCTGATGCTGGAGCTCAAGCTGTAAAGTATCAAATTTATACAGGAGAAACTTTAGTTAATATTTCTCAAGACCCGGATAGAGTAAAACATTTTGATAAATTTGCCTTATCAGAATCTCAATATGAAGAGCTAGCAATTGAGTGTCAATCCAGAAATGTTGATTTTTGTGCGTCTGTCTGGAGTGAGAACTTAATTGAAAAATTTTGCAATTATTTGCCATATATAAAAGTTGGTTCAGGTGACTTAACGGCCTATCCTATTTTAACCAAGCTAGCCAAAATTAATAAACCAATAATTTTATCTACTGGTTTAGCTACTATAGATGAGGTAAATAATGCTATTAAGCACATATGTAAAATCAATAAATCATATGAAAAACCTGAGATGTTATCAATTTTGCAATGTACTAGCATGTATCCAATACCAGATGAGGATGCAAATCTATCTGTTATTTCAACATTTAAAAATAAATTTAAATATCCTATAGGCTACTCTGATCATACAAACTCCACCTATGCAGCAGAAATAGCAGTAGCTCTTGGAGCTTCAATATTAGAATTACATTTTACTGATGATAAAGAATCCACTTCTTTTAGAGATCATCTCGTATCTTTTAATTCAAATGACTTAATCGAATTGCGCAAAAAAATTAAAATTATTAAAGATTTAATGGGAGACGGTATCAAAAGGCCTATGAACTCTGAAATAGAAAATGGACATTTGAAAAGTTTTCGAAGGGCTCTATATCCAATACGAGATATCTCAAAAGATGAAAAAGTTTCAGATGGAGACTTTGTTGCACTTCGTCCTGAGAAGGGTATGTCAGCCTCAAAGATCAACGATATTATTGGCAAGAAGGCAAAAAGAGACTTAAAAAAATATGAGTCAATTTCTATTTCAGATTTTATATAGATTAAGTTGAAAATACCTAAGATAAACAAAACTTTAGATAATCGAGAATTATTAAAGATAATAAATGATCTTGAGAATACTATTGATATTAGCGCATTAACTTTTAATGATCTTAATATTTGGCCTTTAATAAGAATTTCAGTAAGTTTTGGTCTTATCTCTCAAAGATATAATACTAAAACATTTAGTAATAAAAAAAATAGTAACAATATATTAGCAACCTATAAAAATTATATTAACTATAAAAAGTTTCTAAAAAAGAATTTAACTATCAAAGCATTGGACGTTACACACGATTTATATTTACATAATATAAATAACAAGATTTATGATAGGGTTCATTTCGGTTATGAAAACAATGAATCTTTAAATTCAACTAAAGTAAATAGAATAAACCTTTCAGATTACACATTGCGAGAAATAGATCAGAATTTAACCCAAGTTGATTTTTCATTTATATTTCATTGCATAAAAATAGCCTCAATTCCATATGCCTTATTTCTAGCAATAGGAAACTTAAAAACTTACAAACCCCTTTTTGATATATTTAAATTCTTTAAAAGTAATGGAATTAACATAAAATCAATTTTAATTAAAATTCCTTTTAAAGTTTCCTATATGCTTTTGCTTTCAAGATTTATGATGAATTTTTTCAAAAGAACCGAGTTGAAAATATTACGTCACGCAAACTATTATAGTCTTGATAGCATGGCCTTAACTCTAGCTGCAAAAAAATGTGACATTCTGGTCCAGCACATCCAGCATGGCTCTCAGGCTGATGATCATCCAGCATTTGGAAACTGGAGCAATGTTCCATTGGAAGGGTATGAATTAGTACCTAATGTTTTTAATTGTTGGAATGAAGAATCTGTAAAAGTTTTAAGCAAATCCTTTGAACCCATTAAAAATCATCAGATAAAGCTATCAAAATACCATTGGGTTGATGCATGGAAAAAGGGTGAAATAGCTTACAATTCTAGCGAAATAAAATCTCATGCAGATAATAAATATAATGTTTTAATAACCTTACAGCCTTCTATAAATGGTATTCAAAACTTTGTTGCAGAGTGTATTGACAAATCTTCTGATGATATTTGTTGGTGGATTCGCCTACATCCAAGACAACTTACAGAGTATTCTTTGAACAATATCAAAAAGCAGCTTCCAAAAAAAACAGGTAGAGTCTTAATTGATTTAGCATCAAATAGTCCATTACCTGCTTTATTAGCATTTTGTGATCATCATATTACTGCATTTTCATCAAGCATATATGAAGCATCATACTTTGAAATACCAACAATAATTACACACAAAATGGGCATTGATTATTATGGAGATAATTTAAAAGACTTAAATGCAAACTATTGTATAGACTCTGATAGTATTTTAAAAATATTAAAAAATGGTGTTGTGAATAAGTTTTGATATAATGCCTTTAAATTTATTATAAAGGAGCCATTTAGATATGCACAACGCTCAAGTTAGTAAGAATAGTGTAATGAGAAACATTAAATTATGTGTGAAAAATGAACTCTCATACGCATATTATGATGTTCGTTCAAAGTTATCTGGTAATTTAGATGATCTTGATGATACAGAGAAAGATGCTGTTCAACAAATTAAGCAGAATAGCGCTTTTGTTATTGAAAACTATTGGTCACGCGAAAAAGCCCTTCGCATTAGAGATCAATTAGCTGAATATCATGATAAAAAAGAACAATATGTTTTAGGTGATGCTAAGGTAGACGAGTGGGTTCGAATTTATCACGTAGAAAGATTAATACCTGAATTAAAAGAATTTAGGTTTGATCCATTAATTTTGAAAATAGCCAAGGCATATAATGGGTTTTCTTCTTATAGTGGGGCTTTAGTATATCAACACGATACAACCAATGCTCATGAAAAAAGCTATTATCATGTTGATACTTTTTTAAGGCAATTTAAATCTATGATGTATCTTGATGATGTTGATGTTGGTAATGGACCATTTTCTTTTATACCTGGTTCACATCGAAAGAGAGATTTTTTCATAAAAAAACAAATCAAAGGTAACGATAAACATAAAAATACTGTTTTTGATGACAACGAAGTAAGTTCAATGATTGGGGAAGAAAAACAAATATGCGCACCTGCAGGGAGCCTTCTAATGATGGATGTTGGAGCAATACATCGGGGTGCTCCTCAAGAAGAAAGATCTCGCTCAGTATTGATGAATTATATTGTTCCTACTCAAAGTGATTTATATCTTCATAAAGAGTTACCTCCACTTCAAGAAGGTTGAGCTTAGAATTATTCTTAATTCAAATACTATTAAATTTTTTTGGTAGATTATTTTGAAAAAATTTAGCTATAAAATTAATTTAGATACTTTTTATGCAATTATCTTAATACCTATATTTTTCACGTATGCATATCTTCTAATATATCCTTATGTAGAAGGTGACCAATACTATTATAGATTATTTTATTCCGCATTAGCTGATGCAAAATTCAATGAAGTTATGCCTATTGCTTTAGAGAAAGTAGCAAGTGTAGAACCTGTATCTATTTATATGCTTTGGATTGGAGCAAAAACAGGCCTTGATAAAGATATCTATATTAGTTTATTAAATGTAATCTTATTGCTTGGCTTGTTTTTATTTTGTAGAAAAAACAATGTTGGCCCGATACCTTTATTTTTATTACTTACCAATTATTACATCATAGTTTTGATGACTGGGGCAGAGAGATTAAAAATTGCATATATAATCTTATTTTTGGCAACGCTATACAGTACCAATAAAGGAAGGGCTTTAACTGGTATTTCTGGTTTTGCACATCTTCAAAATTTTCTTATGTTTCCCAGTCTCTTGCTAGCTAATTATTCAACCGCTATTAGACGTATATTTAAAGCAGGCAAATTTAAAATCGAACTTTTTTTGGTATCGGTAATTATGACTGTATTTGCAGTTTTTTTATTTAGCATTTTTAATGATGCCATTATTAAAAAAGTCTTTGCATCCATTGAAAATAGTGATTCGTCAATTCAAATTTTAAATTTATTAATTCTTTCATTTGTTGCTTTTTTTGCAACAAGAAATCGTTGGAGAATGGCTTTAATATTATTACCAATGTATCCAGCTGTATCAATTCTAGGGGGTCAGCGAGTTAATATGATTGCTGTAACTTTAGTTTTATATTTCTTGATTAAAGAACGAGCACTAAATCACCCTTTTGTTTTAGCTTTGTTATTATATTTTTCATTCAAAAGCATCACATTCATACAAAATATTATTTTATATGGATCTGGATTTGCATAAAATCAAGATACAATTTTTAAATATTTTCTTGGTCTGAGCAAAAGCCAACATAATCAATTTCAGTTGAAAATTTCTTAGGTATTTTCTTCTGAACAACCCCCTTATTAGAATCCAATTTTTCTGGATATTGTCTAAAATAATTAACTATATCTTCTAGCGTATATGTAAATTCTTTGTCTAAATCTTTGAAGTATTCAATTAATTCATTTATTAAATCGAAGTCCTCTTGTGTATCTAATGTCAGTCTGGCATTTACAGTTTCACTTTTTTTAACAGGAAGACTCGCACAATCAAATAAATGAGAATTTTCAGTTATATAGTTAGTCAAATATTCAGTTCCACTAGTATCCATACACCATTTCATTAAAAATTCAAGAACATTGGATTCAAACACCTCTACTTCAGTTCCACTTGGAAGTAATTTTGCATCTGTATAATCTGCATTAACCTTAAAATGATGATCAATAGTTTTCCTCAAATAATTAGGCTCTATTAATATATCGTCGCCAGTAACTCTTAAAATAGTTGAGTAATTTGGAAAGGCTGATATCGCAGTCATCATTCTCTTCAAGACATTTTCTTCGTCACCTCTAAATACTTCGACACCAATTGATTGAGCAAAAATTGCTAATTCGTTATCAGAAGAATCTTCAGTAGTGCATAAGATATATTTATCAATAAAATTTTTATTTTTTGAAATTTCTAATCTTTTAAAAAGATGTTCCAGTGAGCTTACACTTCCAACTTTCAGAGAAGCTTTGTCTTTTAATCTTGAAGATTTAGATCTTGCTACAACTATCGCTAGAATCTTTCGATCAAAATTTTTAGATGTGATTAATTCTCCTTTTAATATTTTTTTATTTGAAACTTTATCTTTAAGCAGGCTATAGTTCGATATTCCCTTACTGGGCGATCTCAACATCTCTATATTATCTTTAGTAATTCTAGAGTCTTTATCAATGTCTTTAGATGCGACAAAAACTTTTTTCACTGTGGCTCTATAGTTTTCTTCATCTTCAGATCTAACAAGATGTTTTTTTCCAAGATACTTTTCTACATTGTCACAAAATGACACAAACTTTGTAAATTCTTCTTTTTCTAGAGACGAGTAATAATCAATACCTTTTTTTGATCTATCATCAGTAATATGTTTTTCTATAACTGTGCAACCCAAAGCGATTGCAGTTGCCGGTAAATATATTGCATGTTCATCTGAACCATCCGTATGATCCATAAAACCGTATGTTACATTGTTGCCAAAATATTTTTTGAATTCAGATATTCTTAATAAGTCATTGTTATTTATTTTTGTTGGATATGCCTGATAGCCATGCATAAGATTAATTTTACTTTCAAAATTTTGTTTTTTTATTGCAAAAACAGCATTTTTAATCTCAATGAGAGTGCTTCCACCTGTTGCAAGATAAATTTGAAGATTTGATTTAGCACATTCTTCAATTAGTGGGATATTAGATAAATCTGAAGAATGTATTTTTATACCGTTAAGTTTATTAGAAATAGCCACTTCAAGGGCTTTCAAACCAAAAACATCTGCGATGATCTCCTCATTGTATTTTCTTGATTCTGTGAATATATTTTCCCATTCCTTTTCATTAAATGACTGATCACAAAAATGTTCATATCTAGGATGTTCTTTCGTTAATAGATCAGAACCGAAGTATATTTGAAATTTGACAGCATTAGCGCCTGCTTCTCTTGCAATCTTAGCAATTTTAATAGCTCTTTCGGGAGAACCTTCATGAGCATTAGCGATCTCAGCTATTTTTTTTATCATTTCATTAATATGTTTTTTGTTTTATACAGAGTAACATTGGCTGGGTTCAGTTTATCAAAAAAAGCCCACTATTGTAGGCATTATAGTAAGATATGCGAATTATAATGGTAAAAATACTTCTTCTTGTTGGAAATTATTTACCCGGTTTTAAGTCTGGAGGAGCACTGCGTTCTACTGTGAATATGGTCGAAAGACTTGGAGATGAATTTGAGTTTTGGATTGTTACATCAGATCGTGATATTGGGGATACATCTGGATATTCTGGAGTGAATAAAAATAAATGGAATAATGTAGGCAAAGCAAAAGTATTCTATGTATCTCCAGAAGAAAGTACTATTAGGAATATATCAAAGATAATTAACAACACCGAACATGATATTTTATATTTAAATAGCTTTTTTAATCCTGTTTTTACAATATATCCACTAATCTCAAGAAGATTTAATAGGCTCCCTAACAAACCAGTCATTGTTGCGACAAGGGGTGAGTTTGCAAAGGGCGCTCTTAGTATTAAAAAATGGAAAAAAATAATTTATATAGTCTTTTCTAATGTCTTTCAACTTTATAAAAAAGTTTTTTGGCAAGCCTCAAGTGAATTTGAAGCAAATGATATACGCAAAGCTATGAAAAGTTATTCACCTCAAGTTTATATTGCACCAAATATACCCAAATATTTAAATCATAAATCTTTTGATATTAATATCAAAAAAAAAGAGGACTTATTAAAGATATGCTTTTTGGGGAGAATTGCACCTGTCAAAAATTTAGATTATGCGCTAAAAGTGCTATCTAAGCTAACCCTGCCAATAACTTTTGATATTTATGGCCCAAAAGAAGACAAAAGATATTGGGATTTATGTAAAGAAATTATAGATTCGTTACCCAAATCAATTGAAGTAAATTATATGGGCCCTATAGAAAACGAAAATGTAAATGATATGTTCCAAAATTATGACCTGTTTTTTTTACCAACAAAAGGCGAGAATTTTGGGCATGTAATTTTGGAATCAATGTCTGCTGGCACTCCAACCTTGATAGCAGATACAACGCCATGGAAGAATCTTGAAGAGTTTGGGGTGGGTTGGGATATTTCCTTGTCATCACCTAATGATTTTGCAAACGCAATTGAAAAAATGTTTCAGCTTGATGAAAAGGAGTATTTAAAAATGAGAAGTTCTGTCAGAAATTATGCTGAAAAAGTAACCAATGATGTTAGCATACTAAATCAAAGTAAAGAGTTATTCTTAAATTCTTTAGGGAGAGGCAATGTTTAAAAATAAAACACTACTTATTACTGGAGGAACTGGGTCTTTTGGTAACGCAGTTTTGAGAAAATTTTTAAGCACAAATATAAAAGAAATAAGAATTTTTTCTCGAGATGAGCTTAAGCAAGATGATATGAGAAAAAAATATAGTGATGACAAGTTAAAATTTTATATTGGTGATGTAAGAGACAAAAACTCAGTAAGTGATGTAATGAGGGGTGTTGATTTTGTTTTTCATGCCGCTGCTCTAAAGCAAGTTCCTTCATGTGAGTTTTATCCAATGCAGGCAGTAAAAACAAATATAGTTGGAACAGAAAATGTTTTAAATGCCGCAATAAATGCTGGCGTAGAAAAAATAATAGCTTTAAGTACAGATAAAGCAGTATACCCCATAAACGCAATGGGTATTAGTAAAGCAATGATGGAAAGAGTTGTTGTTAGTGCTGGTAGAAATGTTAAAGATACAATAATTGCCTGTACTAGATATGGCAATGTGATGGCAAGTAGAGGTTCTGTAATACCATTATTTATTAATCAAATAAACCAAGGCAAACCAATAACAATAACAGATCCAAAAATGACAAGATTTGTCATGAGCTTAGATGATGCAGTTGATTTGGTTTTATTTGCATTTGAAAATGCTAAGAGTGGAGATATTTTTGTACAAAAAGCTCCTGCAGCAAGTATCAAACTTCTCGCAGATTGTGTTAAGAAAATTTTGAATGTTCCTAATCATGAGGTAAAAATAATTGGTACTAGGCATGGAGAAAAACAGTATGAAACATTACTTACTAAAGAAGAAATGGTCAAAGCAGTTGATATGAAAAAATACTATCGAATTCCAGCAGATGTGAGAGACCTTAATTACTCTAAATATTTTGAAGATGGTGAAGAGGTTGTCTCAGAAGTTGAAGAGTATCATTCACACAATACTCACAGACTAAGTGAAGATGAATTAACTGACTTACTATTAAATTTGAGGGAAATTGAGGATGATTTGATGGAGTTGCAAGATCATGAGTAAGTTAAAAGTGATGACTGTGGTTGGGACTAGACCTGAAATTATAAAGCTTAGTCAGGTGATGAAAGAGCTTGATTTACATACTGATCATACTATTGTTCATACAGGCCAAAATTATGACTATGAATTAAATGAGTTATTTTTTGAACAACTTGAAATTAGAAAACCAGATATTTTTTTAGAGGCTGTTAAGGGTTCGCCTTCAGAAACTATTGGAGATATTATTGCAAAAGCAGATAAAACTTTTGATGAAATTCAACCAGATGCTTTATTAATATACGGAGATACCAACAGCTGTCTATGTGTGATTCCAGCTAAAAGAAGGAAGATACCTATTTTTCACATGGAAGCGGGTAACAGATGTTTTGATCAAAGAGTTCCAGAAGAGTTAAATAGAAAAGTTGTTGATCATTTAAGTGATATCAATCTTCCACTTTCAGAACATGCAAGAGATTACTTAATTGCTGAGGGCATCAAACCTGAAACAATTATTAAAACTGGCTCGCCAATGACAGAAGTTTTAAATGTGAATATGGAACAGATTCTTTCAAGTGATATTTTACAAAAAGAAGACTTAACGCAGAAAGGTTATATTGTTATGAGCATCCATCGTGAGGAAAATGTTGATTCCCCTAAAAATTTCAAGAATTTACTTGAATCAATAGATGAATTAGCAAAAAAATATGATATGCCAATTATTATATCAACTCATCCAAGGACAAAAAAGAAATTAGAGGATTTGGATTATGAGGCTAAAAATCCTTTAATAAAATTTTCTAAACCTTATGGCTTCCATGAATACAACAACCTTCAATTAAATGCTTTCTGCGTCATATCTGATAGTGGAACAATAGCTGAAGAGGGCTCAATATTAAACTTGCCAGCAGTAACAATACGTCAGGCTCATGAAAGACCAGAAGGTATGGATGAAACAACTGTTATTATGTCTGGTTTGAGCAAGAAGAGAGTTATTGAAGCGGTTGAAGTTGCTACAAAGCATAACTCTAGTGAATATAGATTAATTAAACCTGTAAAAGATTATGAAGCAGATAATGTATCTAAAAAAGTGTTACGAATTATTTTATCTTACGTTGATTATGTTAATAGAACCGTATGGCATAAAGAGGTTTAGATTTGCTTAAAAGAGTTCTAATTCTTGGTTCCACCGGCCTGATAGGACACCAAATTTATAATTATTTAAAAAATGATGGTAATTATGAATTGCATAACATTGCTTTTAGAGAAAAAATTGAAAAAGATACGATTATTCTTGACGCAAGAGATGAAAATAATTTAATAGAACAAATAAAAATTTTAAAACCAGAATATATTATTAATTGTATTGGAATATTGATTTCAGCATCAAATAAAGATCCACAGAGTGCTATTTTTCTAAATGCTTATATGCCTCATAGATTAGAAGCCTTATCAGATAAAATTAATGCAAAACTAACACATATTTCTACAGACTGTGTTTTTTCTGGGAGTAAAAAAGAACCTTATATAGAAAATGATTATAAGGATGGTAAAGATACATATGCTAAGACAAAAGGACTTGGTGAAATCATAAGTGATAAACATCTTACTCTGAGAACCTCTGTAGTAGGACCTGAACTTAAAACTGATGGTGAGGAGCTTTTTCATTGGTTTATGAATCAAGAAGATGAGATTTCTGGTTTTACAAAATCAATTTGGTCAGGCGTTACAACAATAGAGCTTGCAAAAGCAGTTAAATGGTCAATAGAAAATAATATCACTGGTCTTTATCATTTGACTAATAACTCATCGATTACTAAATATGAACTATTAAAATTATTTAAAAAATATACTAAGAAAAAAATAGAAATTAAAAAAGTAGATGGTAAAGATATCGATAAAAGCTTCATAGATACAAGATTATTGCTAGATTATGAAATTCCTACTTATGAGAAAATGATTTCTGATATGGTTGACTTAATCAATGATAATAGATCGCTTTATTTTCAATACAAGGTCTAAAGTTTTGAAAAATAATAAAAGGATATTAATAGTTACAGAGTGTTTTTATCCTGAAGAGTTTAAAATAAATGACGTTGCAGTTAGTTGGAAAAAAAAAGGAAATAGAGTTGATGTATTAACTCTGGTCCCAACATATCCTCAAGGAAAAGTATTTTCAGGATATAAAAACCGCTTTTTTTATCAAAAAGATCGTTATGAAGGGATTAATATCTTCAGGGTATGCGCTGTAACAGGTTATAGAAATAGCTTATTAAAAAAGATATTTAGATATATTAATTTTATGATCTTGGGTAGCATAATCGCAATTTTTATTGGTAAAAGATACGACTATGTTTTTGGTTGGAATGGGGGCGCTCTTACAGATATGCTTCCAGCTGTAATAATTCGTAAGTTATATAAAAAGCCAACTATGTTTTGGGTTCAAGATGTTTGGCCAGATAGCATTTATGCTTATGGTTTTCAAAAAACTAAAATGTTATCAGTACCATTAGATGCGTTTGTCAGGTTTATGTATAGCAATATAAGTTCAATCGCTATTTCAAGCAAAGGGTTTGAAAGTAAACTTAAACCATATATAAAAAAAGATATTAAATTTAACTATGCCCCAAATTGGGCTGATGATTTAGATATTGGCATGGATCCTGCCAATCTAGGATCAACTAAAAAAGTTCATTTTACTTTTGCGGGCAATGTTGGAAAAGTACAAAATCTTGAAAACATAATAAGAGCTTATTCAAACCTAACCTTAGAATATCAAGACAGATCTCAATTAAATATTATTGGTGATGGTTCAAATTTAGAGGATTTAAAGCTTATTGCTAATAATAATCCTAATATTATTTTTCATGGCAAGAAACCAAGATCAGACATGGCTAGTTTTTACATGGCAAGCGATTTTCTAATAATTTCTCTTATTGATAAAGCTATCTTTGAAGTTACTGTTCCTGCAAAAACACAAACTTATATCGCTGCAAAAAAACCAATATTGGCAATCATTAATGGAGATGTTGCTGACATCGTTCGGAATAATAACCTAGGAGTTTGCGCTCATCCATCAAATATAGAAGATATAAAAACATCACTAGAACAGTGCATTGATATGCCAGAAGGTCAAAAATTAGAATTTACAGTTAATAATACAAATTTGCTTAAAACAACTTTTAATAGGGATAATGTTATTAACGACTTAAGAAAAAATCTATCTGAGGGTATTATTTAATTTATGAAATCAATTTTTTTTGAGGAAAAAACTCAAGTTCAATCCAGTGAAACTCTAAAAAAATTAACAGGATTGTCCGAATTTTTTTTTGATAAAGACACAGTTGTCACTTTTGAAGGAAGAGTTACTCTTGGAGCTGGAATCCATTTTAGGGGTGAATGTAATATTGCTGATGGAGTTTCAATCGATACGGGTTGTATTTTAAAAAATATAGTTGTTGGCAAGGGCTCAAATATAAGGAGTCACTCAGTATTGCAAGACTCTAGATTTGGAAAGAATAATATTATTGGACCTTTTTGTTTTGTTAGAAATAAAACTTTTGTTGGTGATGATTGTATTGTCGGAAGTCATGTAGAGGTTGCTAGAAGTAACTTAGGCCCAAATGTAAAGATCTCTCATCAGGCATTTATTGGAGATGCATTTATAGAAGAATCAGCAATTATTGGTGCTGGTGTAGTTTTTTGTAATTATGATGGCGGTTTTAAAAAATCATCTACAGTTGGAGAAGGTTCAATAATTGGCTCAGGTTCTATGATAGTTTCACCAATTAAAGTTGGTTCAAATGTTGTTATTGGCGCGGGAAGCGTAATTACAAAAGATATAAAGGACAACAGTAACTTAATTCAAAAAAGATAAATTTAAAATGTTAAATAACATAATAATATTTTTATCTATTGCCTTCACTACATTTATTTTTGGAAAGTGTTATATTTTTTTATGGAGTAAGATTAAGGAGTTAAATTCAACTCCATCTGGTTTTGGAGTTATGTTGCCATTAGTCTTAATAATAATTTCTATTATTAAATCTGATTTATTTATTTTTCCTATTTCAAGTGTATTTATTATTTTTCTTGCGGGATTAATCTATCTAATTGACGATTTCAAGGGATTGCATCACTGGATTAGAATCTCAATAGCTTTTATATTTGGAGCCTTATTATTTTTTGTTGAGGTACAAAATGTATCATATTCAAATGTAATAATAATATGCCTTATTATTCTCTTTGGAGTCATTTCAGTAGGACTGACTAACATGATGAACTTTTATGATGGAGCAGATCTAAATATTGCTTCAATAATTTTACTAGCTGGCATCATTTTATTTCACTATCCAGGTATTGATGGACAGACTTATAAAAATATTGGTATAGTTTTTTGCTCTTTTTCTATAGGATTTGGAGTATTTAATAGAAAGCCAAACAGTCTATATTTAGGTGATGCAGGATCTTTTGTAATGGCTTTATTTTTTTTATACTTTTTGATTAGTTTTTTTATTTCCAAAAATGTGCCTGTTGAATTAATAACAGTTCTTGCGTTGCCTTTATTTGATGTTTTTTATGTTATGTTAATTCGCTTGTATTACAAACATGACATGCTTTCAAGAAATTATCTTCATCTCTACCAAAGAATAGATATTTTGTATGGAAGTTTTTTTCATATAGTACCTCAGCTAACTAATGTACTTGCAATAATTTCCTTATCTAGATTAATTAACATATTTTTAATGGATAAGACATACTCACTATTACTTGCTGGTTTTATATTTACACCAATTTTTTATCTGATTTGTAGATATTTATTTATAGAAAGAAGTTATTTCTTTGGTGATGGAAAATAAGATGATTCATAATTCGTCATGGAAAAGCGTATGTATAATTGGCTTCGGTGGACATGCTAAAAATAAGCTATTTCCAGCAATAAAGAAAGTTGGCCTCAATATTGACGCTATTGTTTCTAGAGACCCTATGCTTCACATAGATGGCACAAAAACTTTTTCAACAATCTCTGACGCTATTAAATATTTACCAGATAATACATTATTTATAATATCCTCCCCACCAGATATCCATTATCTTCAGGCTAAAGAACTCATAATTGCAGGCAAAGATATATTTATCGAAAAGCCAGCATTTATTTCAAAAGAAAATTTTATTGAATTAAGCAAGCTGGCCAATCAAAAAAAATCGTTAATGCTTGAAATGTTCATGTACTTTGAAAATAAATTAGTAAAAAAAATAATAAGAATTTTAAAAAATGAGAATAGCTCAATTGATAACTTAGTTTTGAATTTTTATATTCCATCAATTCCATCCGGAACATTTCGTGACGAATCGACTCTAGCATGCTCACTGTTATCTGATATTGGATGTTATCCCTTGTCGTTGTTGGCTAAGGCTGGGTTCGATTTATCAGACTTGAATATAAAAATTAATAAAGATAATTCAAGTAAAAACCCAAAGTTTTATATTTCAGGAGAGTCAAAAAAAATAAAAATAGAAATAAGGATTGGAGTTAGCAAAGTTTATCTTAATAATATTTTGATTAGTTTTAAAAATAATAATGAAATTTTTTGTGAACCTTTTTTTTATGGCAGAAGTGGATATAGAAAATTAGTAGAAATAAAAGGTAAGTTAAAAGATGAGAATGAAATTTTAGAACAAAATTCGTATGAATTAATGTTTTCAAAGAGCAGACGTGAATTGATTAATACTCAAGAAGATAGGTTTAACAAAATGTATATAGTCACTGAAACCCTGGAAAGATTAGGCAAACAGGCAGGTTTGAAATAGCCTTAAGCTGCAGTTCTTGGAGCGCGATAATATATTTTTAAATCAGAAGAATATGCTAATATACGTTCAACTAAACATATAGCTATGCCATTACCAACAAAATCCACAATTTATAAAAACATCCAGCGTAATGAGGATTCAAGAGGCGGAATATTATCTATTGTAGATGACACTATTGAAAATGTATCATTAATAACGTGCACACCGGGTTCAATAAGATCGAATCACTATCATCATACTGACTTTCATTTCATGTATGTTCTTGAGGGCGATTTTGATTATTTCTATAAAGATGTTGATTCTGATGAAGTAAGTTACTTAAAAGTAAAAGCTGGCGAGACTATTTTCACACCACCAAAAGAAATCCATGCATGCCATTTTCCTAATTATACAAAATTAATTGTTAGTAGCAAAAATCCGCGTGATCAAGAAACATATGAAGCGGATACAGTCAGAGTTGATTTTATTAATGAAAGTAATTTAGATGAATTATTAATCAAACATGCAGGTAGCTGAAAATTTTTATGAATGGATCTTTTGGTTATCGACACATCAAGAAATGCAGACTATGCAACTCTTCAAATTTAAATCTGTGTTTCGACTTTGGTAAAGTACCACTTGGAAACAATTTAGCTGATACTCAAAGTGACTCTAGAAATGTTGAAAAATATCCACTTTACGTAAATAGATGTTCTGACTGTAAACACTTTCAACTTGGAGTTGCTGTAGAACCAGAAAAGTTATATGCAACTAATTATACTTATCTTAGTGGTGTCGGAGATAGTTTTATTAAGCATTTTCAGGAATATGCTTTATGGTCGACAGAAAAATGTAATCTGTCACAAGATTCTCTTATAGTCGACATTGGCTCAAATGATGGAACTTGTCTAAATGAGTTCAAGAAGCTTGGTTTTGAGGTTTGTGGAGTTGATCCTGCTAAAGCACCAGCAGAGCTAGCAAACGAATCTGGTATAAATACATTAAATTGTTTTTTTGATAAAGAAGCAGTTGCAAGAATAATTGAATCAAATGGCAAGGCTGATTTTGTTACAAGCCATAATGTCCTTGCACATGTTGATGACTTAATATCAGTTTTCAAAGATATCTATAGTTTATTAAAAGTTGGAGGATATTTTTGTTTTGAAATTGGTTATTTCAAAGAAGTATTAAAGAATAATTTTTTTGATACTATTTATCATGAACATTTGGATTACCACCATGCTAAACCATTAGCAAGTTTTTTGACCAGTATAGGATTTGATTTAATCGACTTGAGTATAAATAACGTACAAGGAGGATCTTTAAGATTGTTTCTTCAGAAAACAGGTGAGGGAAAAATATTAGAACAGCCACAGAAGTTTTTGGACGAGGAATCGAATTCAATACTATATCAGGATCATATTATTTCAGAATGGCAAACTAAAATTAAAGAAAATATGTTGAAATTTGGCAACAAAATAAAAGAATATTCCTCAAATGGATTAACAGTTGCTGGTTATGGAGCTCCAACCAAAGCTACCTTATTATCAGAAATTTCTGAGTTAGGTTCATTAGATATTTCGTTTATAATGGAAGACAACGATTTAAAAGTGAGTAAATTCATGCCTGGAAATGGAATACCTATAATAAATTCCTCAGAACTTGTTAACAGAAAACCAGAAGTTATTGTAATTTTTGCATGGAATTTTTCTGAGGATATTATTAAGAAGCTTAAATCCTATGTAGATTGGCAAGTTTCAGTATTAGTTCCACTTCCTGAATTTTATGAGGAGAAATGGTAATGGAATTTCCAAAGAGTGCTGTAGTTATTGCACCTCATCCGGATGATGAGACCCTAGGAGTTGGTGGAACAATTTCAAGATTGATTGAAAATGGGACAGAGGTGTCTGTATTAATTGTAAGTGGACATTTACCTCCGATTTATGACGAATCCGCTTTTAAAGTGACAAGAAAAGAAGCAGAAAGTGTTTTTGAATTCCTTGGAGTAAAAAAGTATAAGTTTTTAGAAATTCCTGCAACATTAGTTAATCAAGTTCCTGTTGCAGAATTGAATGGACAAATAAATAAATTTATTCAAGAAGCAAAACCTAATTGGGTTTTCATCCCATATCCTGATAGGCATATCGACCATCGTATTATATTTGATTCTTCAGTTGTAGCTTGTCGTCCTGTTGGTACTCAGCATCCTAAAGTAGTGTTGGCATATGAGACTTTATCAGAAACACATTGGAACGTACCAGGTGTAGAACCGGCATTTGTCCCAGAGTTTTTTATTGATATAAGTGAGCACATGGAAATTAAAAAAAATGCATTAGAAAAATATGTATCTCAGATTTCAGAAGCACCATCCAGATCTATTGACGCAGTTATGTCACTTGCAAAATTTAGAGGGAGTCAAAACGGATGCTCTTATGCGGAAGCATTTAAGGTTGTCCGTATTGTTTTTTAATCAAGTAATAGATAGATTTTATAGCCTAAAGTGATCACATTTAATAATCTTAGCAAAGAAACCCCATATAAAATTTTCAAATATAAATATGATGAGTCATTGAAAGCTTGTCAAAAAAATATTGAAGCCATATGCATCTCCTCATATTCAAATAAACTTAAAGAGGTTAATGCAAGATTTGTGAATTTAAAACTTATTAAAAACAAAGAATTCATTTTCTTTTCAAATTACAATTCTGTTAAAGCTCAAGATTTTAGTTCTCATGATCAGATCACTGCTTTAATATATTGGCACAACATAGATGTTCAAATAAGAATGAAGGCCAATATAAAAAAAACTTCTCCAGATTTTAATAATAAATATTTTGCTCAGAGAGATGATCATAAAAATGCATTGGCTATCTCTTCGGATCAATCTAAAGTAATCTCATCTTATGAGGATGTTGAGATGAAATATTTAAAATCTTTTAAATCAAATAATTTAGATCAATGTCCCGAATATTGGGGTGGTTTTTCATTTATCCCATATTATTTTGAATTTTGGGAAGGTCATAAATCAAGACTTAACAAAAGAGAGGTATATGAAATCAAAGAAAACAAATGGACTAACTTTATTTTACAGCCTTAAAATATTTGCGTAATTTATTTATTAGTATAAAATTTCAACCAATTATGACAAAAAATAAATCTTTATTTAGCAATTCTTGTTAAACATTTAATGTCCATAGCTTCTTTAAAAATATATGCAAAATAGGTATCACTCATAGTTACTTCAAAAAAAAATATAGTCCCTATAAATCATAAAATAAAGGCAAGTGAAGTCCTGCTTATTGATTCAGATGGAGAAAAGAAAGGACTTGTTTCTATATCAGATGCCCTAGAAGCTGCAAAAGATTCATCTTTAGATCTTGTTCAAGTATCTCCATCAAATGCAAATCCAGTTGTATGCAAAATCCTTGACTATGGTAAACATCTTTTTGATAAGAAAAAGAGTATATCTGCATCAAAATCAAAAGTTAAAAGAAATACAAAAAAAGAAATAAAATTTAGACCTTCAACAGATGTAGGTGATTATAATATTAAATTAAAAAAGATTAAAAGCTTTATTCTTGATGGAGATCAGACTAAAATAAGCGTCCGTTTTAGAGGTAGAGAAATCCTAAACAGTGATATGGGTCTTAATTTACTTAATAAATTAAGAGATGAGCTTGAGGATATTGCTCAAGTTGATCAAGAACCTTCATTAGAAGGCAGACAGCTGTTAATGGTTTTATCTCCTTTAAAAAATAAGAATTAAATTAAAATTAAATTTATGAGTTACAAGTTAAAAACACATTCTGGGGCAGCTAAGCGTTTTAAAAAAACTGGTACGTCTATTAAAAGCAAGAGTGCTAATAGAAATCATATTCTTACTAAACAGTCTACAAAAAGAAAAAGACATAATAGAGGCTTAAAAAAGATGACAGGTACTGTTCTTAAAATGGCCTCGAGATTAATTAATAGGTAATAATTATGCCAAGAGTTACAAAATCAGTTACAGCGAGAGCAAAACATAAAAAAGTCCTTAATAGCACTAAAGGCCACTATGGTGCGAGAAGCAGACTTTATAAAACTGCTAAACAATCTAATATTAAGTCACTGCAGTATGCTTTTAGAGATAGAAAAAATAAAAAAAGATCCTTAAGATCACTATGGGTTTCTAGAATTAATGCAGGCTCAAGAGACTTAGGCATATCATATTCAAAATTAATAAATTCCTTATCTCAAAAAAATATTAAACTAAACAGAAAGATTCTATCTGAGATAGCTATTTCTGATAATCCAACTTTTAAAAAGGTTGTTGAAACTGCTTTAAGCTAATCACTGGTCTTATGCCAGATTCAAAAGACCTTAATTCTCCAGAATTAAAAAAAGATATTGGAGGATACCATCCAATAAAGCAAATAAAAGATTCCTTAATGAATCTTTTGGTTTCTTATGGATTTGAGATAATTAATGGGCCTGAGATCGAAACAGAAGAATTTAATTTTGATATGTTAAATATAAAAAAATCGCATCCTGCTCGACAAATGCATGACACATTTTATGTTAATAATAAATCTAGCGTATTAAGGACACATACCTCCCCAGTTCAGATAAGGGGAATGTTAGGACAAAAACCACCTTTAGCCTTCATATCAGGTGGAAAAGTTTATAGAAAAGATGATGACGCAACACATTTACCAATGTTCCATCAAATTGAGGGCATATACGTTGACAATGATGTAAATTTTGCAAATTTGAAAGATCTTATTTATAAAATCATTCAAAACCTCTTTGGAGATGATATTAAAATAAGGTTCAGACCATCTTATTTTCCTTTTACAGAGCCATCTGCAGAAGTAGATATTTTGTCTAAAGATGGAAAATGGCTTGAGATTCTAGGTTGCGGAATTGTAAACCCAAAAGTACTAGAAAATTGTATGATAGATTCTGAAAAATATTCAGGTTATGCCTTTGGTTTAGGAATTGAAAGAATAGCTATGCTTAAGTTTGGCGTAGACGATATAAGAGATTTCTATAAGTCTAACTTGGATTTTTTAAATCAATTTAAATGAAGATACCATACAAGCATTTAGTAAAATATATTGACTCTAATCCTGATATTAATGAATTATCAGAAAAACTTTTTCAACTTGGACACGAACATGAAGTACTTAAGGGAGTCTTTGACATGGAGCTCACACCCAATAGAGGTGACTGCCTTTCAATAAACGGTTTATTGAGAGATTTAAATCTTTTCTACGATATTTCAAATAAAAAAGAAATTTATCAGAAAGATATAAAACCTTTTTCATTTGAGTTTGAAAATAAGGCAAAAGACTCATGTAGTGCCATTGCATTTTTAAAGATTGAAATAGACAAAGTACCAAAAAATTATAAATCTTCTTTAGGAGATTATTTTTCCGACTTAGATAATAAAAAGATCAATTTTTTTACCGATGTATCAAATTATATTTCATATGAAACCGGACAACCAACTCATTGTTATGATTCTTCTAAAGTTAATGAACCAATAATATTAGACTTTCTAGACAAAAGTTGTGAATTTGAAACTCTAACAGATAGAATCATTGATATTGATAATGGAGATTTAGTGTTTCGTGATATCAATGACAAGATTATAAACCTAGCAGGAGTTGTAGGTGGTAAAAATACAGCATGTCAGGATAACACTAAATCTGTGATTATAGAATGCGCATATTTTGATCCAGAAGACATTATAGGAAAATCATTAAAATATAATATCAACTCAGATGCAGCATACAAGTTCGAAAGAAATGTTGATCCTTTTTGTCATGATCATATCCTGAGAAGATTCATAACTATTATCGAAAGACATACAAATATTGTAAATGTTGAATTATTTATGGAAACCTCTAGAAAGATAGAAAAAAAAGTAATCCCATTCAATCTTTCTAAAATTAATAAGATTCTAGGTACAGAAATTGATGATTTTGAATGTAAGAAGTATCTTGAAAAGCTTGGTTTTTTAATTGATCAAAATATGATTCAAATTCCATCATATAGGAATGATGTAACTACATTAAATGATATTTCTGAAGAAGTTGCTAGAGCAATTGGTTATGACAACATACAAAATCAAACAGTCAAAGTTCCTTCTAGAAATTCTATAAATCTAAATTTTGAAGAAAACAAATTAAGAAAATTACTAATTAATGAGGGTTTCTATGAGGTCATTAATAATCCTTTTGTTAGCTCAAATTCAAAAGAATCCGTATCTGTTGATAATCCATTGGACTCAAATAGAAAATACCTTAGAACAGATTTAAAAGAATCTTTATTAAATAATCTTCTCTACAATGAGAGAAGACAAAAGGATAGTATTAAATTATTCGAGATAGCTGATTTATATACAAATAAAGATAGAAAAGGAAAAAGGGCTATTGGCATAATAGCTAGTGGCAGATTAGATAAAAATTATTTCGATTTTTCAAAAAAAATAAATAATAATTACCTTGAACAAATACTCAGCAAACTTAAAACTTATGACCATCATATTGAGGAGATCCTAAGACAAAATCTAGATTCTAAATCTAAAAATCCAATAATATACAGTGAGATAGAAATTGATTCCTCTTTTGCAGTTGATTATTCTTATGATAATTTAAATATTAAGGATATTAACTATAAAAAATATATTCCAATATCTGAATTTCCTAGTTCAAATAGAGATCTGTCTTTTTCAATAAAGGATTTTTCAAAATGTAAAATATTAGAAGAGCTTATGCTTAATTTTGAAAATCATTTGTTAAAAGACGCCTTTGTTTTTGATTATTATAAAAATGAAAATTTAAATGAGATTAAAATTGGTTTTAGATTTGTCTTCCAATCAAAAGATTCCACAATAACTGACGATGAGATTAAAAATATTATGAATTCAATAATATCTGAAGCTTTAAAGGTAGATAGCGTAAGTATTCCCGGACTAAAATAAAAATCAATCAATTTAAATTGGCTATGTTATCTATGTAAAATTAGCTATAATCTCGCAACAGTAGATATAATGCATGCCAGTATATCCAGAGAAAATTTATGAATAAATTAAGATTCCTTCCATTAATACTCCCTTTTATATTTATACAAGCTCAGCAATTAGATGAGACCTATCTTGATAGCTTGCCTGAAGATATAAGAGAGGATCTGCTTGAAAGAGCCGATCAAAATATAGATGATGCTACACCAAATTATAGATCTTCGTTATATTCAAGCAAATTAGAAAAGGCAGAGGAGCTAATTGAGTTGAAACAAAGGTTGGAAAAGGATTTATTGGATTTAGAAAGAAGATTAAAATCAGATGAAGAGCTAACAATATCGTATGATTTAGAAATCTTTGGCTCAGACTTTTTTCAAACGTTTCAGACTTCATTTATGCCTATAAATGAACCAAATCCAGATTCTTCATATACCCTTGATGGGGGAGATATCTTAAGTATTCAACTTATTGGACAAGAAGATTTTATAGATTTCTTTCCAGTAAATAGAGATGGGACTATTAATATACCTGATATAGGAAAAATAAATATTGCCGGACTCACCTTGGGTGAGGCATCAGCATTGGTAAAATCAAGAGTTGATAATGTATTTATTGGCACCGATGCATATATAACACTTGATCAAATAAGAGACGTAAACATCCTTGTTTCTGGAAATGCTAAGAATCCAGGCGTATATACATTAACTGGTAATTCAAACATTCTTCATGCATTGACTATGGCTGGAGGTATAAATGAATACGGTTCTTTAAGAGTTATCAACTTGGTTAGAAATGGCAATATTATAGAAACATTAGATATATATGATATTTTGATCGATGGAAATTATAGCCTGAAAAAACGTCTTAGGTCAGGAGATGTTATTTTTGTAGAAGCTAAAAAACAAATTGTAACCATTGATGGCGCAGTAAAAAGACCAGCAAAATATGAAGTTAAAGATAATGAATTTTTAGGTAGTGTTATTAGATATTCAAATGGCATTAAGAATACAGCAGATCTTGAGAACATATCTCTAGAAAGAATGTTAGATGGATCTTTAAAATCAATTCCAATTCAAAATGTTTCTCAATTTAATTCAATCGAAGCAATTGAAGGTGATCTTATTTACGTAAGAGAATATGCATACAGAACAGCTACAATATCGGGTGCAGTTTATAAGCCAGGAAAATATACAATGGCTGCTGGAGAAACAATCGAAGATTTAATTGATAAAGCTGGAGGATTTACAGATAATGCCTATCCATTTGGAGCAGTATATGAGAACGAGGATGCAAGGTTTATTAATAAAAGTGCTCAAGAACTTCTCTATCAAGAATTTTTAGATAATATTATTGCTATAAGTCAGCTTAATATAGGTCAAAATTTTGATTTAACACCAATTATAAGACTTACTGAAGATATCAAAAATTCTAAACCAAGTGGCAGGATAGTTGTTGATTTACTCAGTGAAGATAGCCAAAGTTTTTTAAATATCAGAGCTGGTGACAGTCTAATTATCCCAGAAAAAAATAATAGTGTATTTGTCTATGGAGAGGTTTCTTCAGAGGGGGCCATCAGGTACGTACCCAATGAAGGTGTTGAATATTTTGTTGATAAGTCTGGAGGGTTTAAAAGATTTGCTGATAATGAATCAATATATATCTTGCATCCTAATGGAGAAACGCAGAGGTATTCAAAAAAAAGAAATTTATTCGCAAATCAGCCACGCGATCTAAAGATGTACCCAGGTTCAGTTATATTTGTTCCCAGAAAATTAGATAATTCTTCAACTAGAAGGTTGGCCACACAGGCTTATGTTTCTATCCTAGGTAATTTGGGAGTTGCTTTGGCATCTTTATCATCTATAAATAACAATAACTAGATAGAGATAATGGATGCTAAGAGTCTTTAATAGCTCTCAAAACTTTAAGAAATCAATTTTTTTAATCTTCCTTTTTTGGAACAGTGTTGTTGAATCTGATAATTTTGATTTTAATACATATAATAACCATGGTGTTGTTGGCTTAATAAATACACCAACAGCTAGGTTCTACGATGAGGGAGCTCACGGTATAACAGTTTATGATGGAACACCAAATCAGAAAATAACACTTTCTTCAAATGTATATGATTGGTTTGAAGCATCCTTCTTTTATACAAATATCCAAGGAGTACCTTATCCAGGTTACGAATATCAAGATTACAAAGATAAAGGCTTTAATGTAAAAATTCGATTAAAACAGGAAGGGCTTCTTCCTGCAATTGCAGTAGGTCTCTATGATTTTGCCGGTACCGGTCTTTATAGTTCTGAATATATAGTTGCTAGCTATGGTATAAAAAGAATAGACATGCATTTTGGCCTTGGATGGGGTGAATTAGACGGATCGAGTAAAAAAATTAGTAATCCTCTTGGTTATATTCATGATAATTTTAAAAATAGGCCAACCGAATTTGAAGGGAAGGGAGGGCAGTTAAACCCATCTAAGTATTTTTCAGGTGAAGAAGCATCACCCTTTTTTGGTATTTCATACAGTTTAAACGATAAAGTATTATTTAAATTTGAAAGAGATACAACTAATACTGTTGATCCAAACCCTTTAATCATATATGAGCCAAGAAAAAGTGATTATTCATTTGGTTTAGATTATTCAATAAATAGTAACTTTACCGTTGGAGCCTCTTATGAAAGAGGGAATTACATGTCACTTAGATTTACCTATAAGAATAACCCTAAACGCTCAATAAAAAAATATGAATATAAGAAAGCTGAAGAAGATAAAAATGATAATAAGTACACAAAGCTTATTAATAATCTTGAAAATAATGGCATTGGTGTAAATAAAATATCAGAGGGAGCTAGATCTGTAGGATTGGAATTAACTCAGTTTATTCATAAAGACATAAGAGTCATTGAAGAAATTGTTGCTAGAGCTTCAAATGACGCTGGAATTGATAAAAATATTAAAAAAGACTTAAAAATAGCAGATCTTACTGCATATTCAGAAATTGATAGCACATTTGAAAGAAATTCAAAATTAATCTATGAAAGAGATACAAAAAGAAGGTTTGATTCAAATACAGGGCTAAAATTTAGGCCATTTCTTGCATCAAGAGAAGAATTCTTTAAAGGTGCTTTCTTAATTGAAAATGACAGTGAGTTAATATTAAAAGACAACTTATTTTTTTATACAAATCTTAAATATTCAATAACCAACAACTTTGATGACTTAAGATTCCCGCCTTTGGATGTATTTCCTGCTCAGGTTAGGTCAGATGTTAAGGAGTATCTAAAAAATATGGATAATGGAATTTTAATTGGGCGAGCTCAGCTTGACTTTCATATGACGCCAAAAAAGAATCATCACATTCAAATGTCTGCAGGTATTTTTGAAGATATGTTTTCAGGATATGGAATGGAATACCTGTATTATAAAGAAAATTCGAATTATGCGTTTGGTTTAGAACTCTTTAATGTAAGAAAAAGAGACTATGACTGGGGTTTTGG
>MDSX01030871.1_pt1 | contig 36615 bp, 42 predicted proteins | sample 811141 | NCBI WGS metagenome assembly MDSX01 (sample SAMN05326642, study PRJNA326480) | marine metagenome | isolation source: seawater | place: Atlantic Ocean: South East | collected 2010
ATCTGAGGCACCAGTCGCATAAATTTTCTAACAGCGAGCTAGTGGGGCTCGCTGAGCAAGTGAGGTGGAAGACATGCCAGTCGCCAATGTGAATGGCCAATCAATTAACTATTCCGACTCAGGCGGAGATGGGCCTGCTCTCATTTTCAGTCACGGTTTCCTCATGGACCTTTCGATGTTCGACGATCAGGTCGAAGCACTTAAAGACGAATACCGTTGCATAGCTTGGGATGAACGCGGCTTCGGAAACACCCCTGTGGTAGGACCCTTCTCTTACTGGGACTCAGCAGACGACGCTGTGGCCCTACTCGACTATCTGGGAGTGACGAATGCTGTATTCGTAGGAATGAGTCAAGGCGGCTTTCTCTCTCTGCGGGCAGCGCTTTCTCACAAAGATCGCGTTGCTGGAATCGTGATGATCGACAGCGAGTCAGCAGCGTTCACAGAAGAGCAAATTGAAGGCTACGGCGCCATGTTCAGTCAATGGCAAGTCGATGGCCCATTGGGTGAACTAGGAGAGACAGTTGCAGGGATGATCATCGGAGATCCTGAAATTAGTAAAGAATGGATTGCTAAGTGGGAAGCCCAAGATCGATCCAAACTTCAGGAGCCCGCAGAAACTCTTTTGTTTCGCGATGACGTCACCGAACGAATAGGTGAGATCAGTTGTCCGGTTCTAATCATTCATGGTGAAGAAGACCAGGCGATCCTGATCGACGCCGCTGAAGATTTGATGGGACGCTTATCAGATTGCCGCGGTCTTATTAGAGTCGCTGGCGCTGCCCATGCGCCGAACATGACGCATCCCGAAATAGTCAACGATGCAATTAAAAATTTTCTGAGCGAACTTTGAACGTCGCCTACGAATCTGATCGGGCGCTCTATGGTGAGTCCAGACTCTCACCACTGAACTGAAGGAGATAACAATGGATGTAACGACAACTGAAACGTTGCCGGGGCGGCGGATCATCGCTGTTAAAGGTGTGGCTGTTGGCTCAACTGTTCGCACAAAAAACATTGGCAAGGACATTGGAGCGGGTCTCAAATCCTTAGTTGGAGGTGAGCTAAAAAGCTATTCGGACATGCTTGTCGAAGCGAGGGCCGAAGCGCTTTCTAGAATGGAAGCGCAAGCTGTGGAACTCGGCGCAGATTCCCTAGTGAACCTGCGCTTTATGACATCAGCTGTTGCAAACGGGGCATCAGAAATCTTGGCGTACGCAACTGCGGTGACCACTGAACCCGCATAAATAGCGGCATAGGCGACTGCGCATTTCGAGCTATCGAATAATCTGCGCACGAGCCTTCTGCGCTTCAAGCGACAAGAGAGCTGACGGTAGGCCATGATGTTTAGTTATGCAGAGGATATTCGACGGAATCAGAGTGCTCGACTTCTCTCAAGTGCTTGCTGGACCCACGGCAACGAAGTTACTTGTTGAGCTAGGCGCCGAAGTCATCAAAATCGAATTCGCCGAAGAAGGTGACCCCAGTCGCACGTTGCCTCGATTACAGGGAAACCGCTCCGGTTATCACGTGCAACAAAACCGAGGGAAACGCTCCTTATGTCTCGACCTGCGCGACCCTCGTGCTACAGAACTAGTACTTGATCTCGTGCCTCATGCAGACGTGATTCTTCAGAATTTCGCGCTCGGAGTCATGGAACGCCTCGGCCTTGGGTACGAGGTTATATCGGCGATAAACCCAAGCATCGTTATGTGCAATATGACGGCGTTCGGTCGAAAAGGACCGCTCGCCGACAAGCCGGGTTACGACCCTATTGCGCAGTCTTGGGCTGGAGTCTTGCATATGTTGGGGTACGAAGACCGAGCACCAATTCTCGCGGGAATATCGCCCGGCGACGTGCTCGCCGGGGTTCATGCCTTTGGGGGAGTAGCCGCAGCATTATTCCATCGAGAGCGAACAGGTCGAGGTCAAGAGGTATCGGTCTCTTTGCTCGATGCGTACTCGACTGCGCACGAAGTCAACTGGCAGGAGTGGTCAGTTTCGAACGGAGAAAGTGAACCCGTCCGACAGGGCAATGTGCATCCAGTTGTTGGTGGCGTCGGAGTATTCGAGACGGGAGATGGGTTTGTGACAGTAGCGGCAGTAAACAACGGCCAATGGGAACGTTTGACTGAAGTTATGGGACAACCCGAGCTGCGCGATGATCCTCGATTTATTTCAACTCCAAACCGGGTGGCTAACAGGAATGAAGTTAACGCTGTTGTGGCAGACTGGCTGAAACTACAACCCCGCCGAGACGAAGTCGTAAAACTTCTAGAGGCGCACCGAGTACCTGTAGCTCCAGTTCTAACGCTTGCGGAAGCTGCCCAACACCCGTACCTTCACGAAGCCGGAGCGGTCCGATGGGTTGATGATGACATGCTGGGAAGAGTGTTAGTGCCTGGAATGCCAATCAAGTTCTCTGAAACACCTGGTGACGCAGAGCTGATGACCCGGCGACTTGGGGAAGATAACGAGTACGTGACGTGTGACCTCGCCGGCCGCAGTCATAAGCAATACCTTCAGTTGGTGAGCGAAGGCGTGCTGTTCCACAACCCTCAGAGTTAGAGCACAAACCTGCGACGCGGTTGCCGCTTCAGGCAAAGAGCCTTCTGAATAATGGTCATCGGCAGCTTCCGCCTACTCCGGCCATGGGTTCATTCAAGGGCACTTGGCTGTTGTTTGGCGGAGCAGCTAAGCGTTCACCAAGATGATCAACATGGCAGAGCCACCAAGCATTGCAAATGTGTTGAGGATCAAATAAACAGGAAAAGGCGCTTTCGAGAACTGTTTGCCAAACGTCGTCGAACGAAGATCGTCGTCCATATCGGCTCGCATCGCAGCAATATCCATAATTGCCCCGTGAGAGCCCATCCAGAGAAACAACCCAACCAACCCAATTGCGATAGAGAGAGCTACCTGCGCGTTATCGCTAAGTTGACCCCATGAAGTTGCCACAGCTATGCCTACGACCATCAACACCATACTTTTAACGCAAACGAACAGCATTTCTGCACGATGTTCTATCCAACTACGAAGCTCAGTTTGATTCACGAAAATTCCAATCTTCTGACTGACATATACGACTGTACATACAGACCGCTAGCTACCTAGCGATCCCACAAGGCCTAATGACGGATTATGTGCAGGGAAAATCTTCGGGCCCGGTGAAGTCATCATGGCGGCGGGTAGTTAACTTTCGTTGTTCCACGATCGCCGGTCACATCGGAGTGATCAATATCAAGATCAACGCCCCGAAGACAACTAGCCCAATAAGCGCTCTACGAAGCCTTGGATGAATTTTTAAAATAAGACTTCGGGCAGTGAACCGGCGAGACACCGTTCCATGCTCTCACACAAGGTCTCTGTTATAGGTTCCCTTTGACTGCATTAGCGAAGCCGTGAATTGTCACGAGTTCTTTTTCGTCAACTCCCAAAAACTCTTGCGTCATTGCCTTCACTTGGTGAGTGACTTCGGGGCCGAGTGGGGATAGCACTGCTCCGACCGGTGGGGCAAGAAAGGCGATATCCCAAAACTCCTGGAAGTTAGCGAAGGTCCGCTCTACCGGTATTCGCATTGTCTCAACGTTGGTTAGCCCTGCATCAATCCAGGTTTGGTGCAAGCGACTTATTTCCGATATTTCCGCTGATGGAGGTCGAAGAACCTCGATGTCGAGGCTGCGCATCTGTACCCAAATGCTCTCAAAGGGCGCTCCGCCTTCTACTAGGTCCCAAACATAGGCTGAAATGCTGCCACCCGGCCTTGTGACTCGGAGCATCTCAGCTACCCCGGCAGCTGGATCAGGTACGAAGAACAAGACCAGCGCCATGGTCGCGTAGTCAAACTGATCGTCATCAAACGGAAGTTCCATGGCGTCGCCAACCTGAAACGACACCTCGGAACTTTCTATTCGCTGTAGTGCAAAATCGATCTGTTCCGGTGATGGATCTAAGGCGCGAATCTCAGAAGGGGAGTGTTGGGTGTGTATCTGTTCGGTGAATGTGCCGTTACCGCAACCAATATCGACCCACGCTTTGTTTGGTTCCGGGGACAGCCATTCTAAAAAATGGTCGCCTATTCGCTGGCTCCAAACACCCATCCATGTTTCGTAAGACTCGCCGTCTTCGAATCGTATTTTCTTTGTCACACGACCACCCATATCTGCTGCGGTTAGCTATCTGACAGTAGCAAGGCTCCTGTAATTGGCGACCAAGTGAGGGTAACTAACCGTCAATTTCGTGATTGCCGCCGATACCCAACGGAGCGCTCTGACCTCCGGATCGCGCAGTGGCGACTACCTCGCGAAGAGTGAACGGAGCCTGGAGTTCTTCTTCGGTGGAGTCGGGCCCCAGCTCGCCAACTCTTACGTAGTCGCCTCGATCCGCCGCCAAACGAAAGTCTCTAAGCGCCCCTGCGTGCTCGCCAATGAGTCCTCGAGCTCCGAAACCGTGTCCTTCGTTCGTTTGACTGCCTGTAGTTGCTTGGAACCCCATGCGTTGCAGGAGCTTTGAACTTGCTCGCTCGAGTACTTCAGGCCGGACCGACAACATCCAGTTCTCTTGCTGGCGTTTCCAGTTTGCTTGCATGGAATTGAGCAACACGATGCGGGGTTCGTCTGTGTGGTTGATGCCAGTGCCATGCAGAATTCTGCCGTCGGTCAAAGTGACAGAACCAGCCGGAGCCTCGAGATTGATAGCTGGCGGCAACTTACCGACCGGTCGGCGTTCTCGCATTGCCTGAGATAGCTCTGCGTGGCTTCCCGGAATCAGAAGAGTGCCGCCGTTTCTGTCATCGATGTCGCTGATAGCAGTCAGCGTGTTGACCAAGGTGGGCTTCGATGCTTCAGCGGAGTCATTCTGGTCTTGGTGAAGTGCCTGCGGAACACCACCCTTAAGAGAAATTGCTGCGATAAGAGAGGTACAAATCCATTCGGATCCGAGTGCCTCGGTCATCAGTTGCTCGATAAGAGGTCCGCCCTGGACGACACTTGGGTCTTGCTCAATGATTCCTTCGAAACAGCGACCCTTATTGACGCAACAGTTGATGTTCTGACCGCTGGGAGTTTTTTGGGCTATGCGAGCGCGCCGCTCCCCTTCAGCTTGTTCGAGCACGCGAGTACGAATTGATTCGACTTGGTCAGTTGAGATGGCTTCGTCAACTATGCAATAACCCCAGATAGTCAAATCCGAACGCAACGTATTTATATCTTTAGTCGGCTCGGGAAGGCCTTTATCTTTCCAATAGGGATGTTGCGAGCTAGTTGTCGTGTCGTAGTAGGACCCAGGCTTGAAATCCCACGATCCCCATTCGGCTCCGCGCTTTGGCGGTACGAAATAAATTTCAGGGTTGTTCGCCAACACCGATTTCATTGGTTCGCTCACCATTGGATCGTCGCTGTACATATGAGCGTCAATAGGTGAGAGAGCTTCGATGTGATCAGGTTGGAACTCTATTGGAACAGAAGGCATAACTTTCCATCGGTAGGCGACGTCCGCAACTTAATTTACCGGTCGCGACATTGCCTCTTCAAATACTCGGTCTAGATGCGCGCACAGATCGTTCATGGACGCTTAGCGTCTGTGGTGTCACCCTTGCTAAACCAGGACGGGTTCGCTAAACCGTTAGCGATCCGATATGGCATCGGAGAACTAGTAAGAAGGTGGCAATAATGTTGATGTGGAACAGGCATATGAACGCGCGCGTCGGCAGCGCAGGATCGGCGACGCAGGCTCTCGTTGAGCTTGTGAAGAGCGCCAACGAAATCACAGGTCGCAATGCATCTGTCTACCAGTCGCTCATCGGACCACCGATGGGCCGCATTTGGGTGGCCGACATGTACCGCTCTGTGGGCGAACTTGTAGCTGTGCAAGATCAACTATGGGCAAACGATGCCTTCATGGCTCAGTCCCTTGAACTAGCTGCAATGCTGGAAAGCGCTCCCGAAGACATCACAGCGAGAATCGTTCAGGTCAGCGGCGAAATGAGCGCACCTCCCGAAGTTATGTCTGTCATAACATGGCACGGAGATCCCAGAACTTGGTCGCAAACCATGGAATGGGCATGCAAAATGGCTGCCGCTGGAGCAGAAGCAACTGGATGGACCAATGTCGTCATGGCGATGACTCAACCTCGGCCCTTCACGGTTGGAATCTTAAGCAACATGGGATCGTTCGACGAGCTGGATGCCGGAACAGCAGATGGACCCCCAGCAGCGATGATGGAGCTACTAGCTGACTACCCGAAGGAAGCGAGAGCTGCAGAAATGGAAAGCATGGTTGCGCGTAGAATCGCATAGTCCAATGTGAATTCCGGAGACTGATCTTTGTCGAGTAGAAGAACTCTGATCGTTGAAAACGAGTTTTTGAAGTTGGAGTTCTATTACAGGCGGCTCATCGAAAGGTACAGAAGTTGACGAGCATAATCACTGAAAATACTTATAAAAGCAGCCGCCACACGACGGGCTACCTGGAATCCGGCCCCAAGGATGGACCTCTACTTATCTTTGTTCACGGTTGGCCGGAACTTTCGATCAGTTGGCGACACCAGATACCTGTGTTCGCAGGGCTCGGATTTCGAGTAGTAGCGCCCGACATGCGCGGATATGGGCGTTCCTCGACCTATGAATCGACGGACGCCTTCAGCCAACAAGAAATTGTGACCGACATGGTCGAGCTACTTGAACACCTAGAAGTCGGAGATGCCGTTTGGGTTGGTCACGACTGGGGCAGCCCTGTCGTGTGGAACATAGCTAGCCACCACCCAAGTCTGTGCAGGGCAGTTGCCAGCTTGTGCGTGCCCTATCGCACCCTTGAACACAGTTGGAGCGAGACGATATCGCTTGTCGACCGAGATGTTTACCCAATGGACGATTACCCGGTCGGTCAATGGGACTACCAACTCTTCTATCAGGAGAATTTAGAGAGGGCGATCGAAGTCTTCGAAGCCGACACCTACGCCACAGTGAAAGCGTTGTTCAGGAAAGGCGACCCGAATGGGTTGGGTCGACCTGCTATGACCGCCTCGGTTAGAACGGAAGGTGGTTGGTTTGGCGGGGCAGAAGCGGCGCCTGACATACCAGCGGATCACGATGTCGTAACTGAAGCAGATTTGCGCTTTTACGCGGCCGCTCTAGACCGCAACGGTTTTTTTGGTCCGGATAGCTGGTACCTAAATCACGACGCTAATGAAACCTATGCCGCCACCGCGCAGAATGACGGTCGTCTCGAAATGCCTGTGCTGTTCCTCCACGGAAAATACGACCACGTATGTCAAACGGTGGCCACGAACCTCGCCGAACCCATGCGGGAATACTGCAGCGATCTCACCGAGTTCACCCTAGATACTGGACACTGGATGGCTCAGGAAGCTCCCCTCGAAGTAAACGCAGCATTAGTGGCATGGCTTCGAGCGTCCGTCCCCGACGCCTGGCCGAAATTAACGAGCGGCGGCTAGGGGCCCTCAAACGTTTCCGGAACCGAGCTTTTGCCTACAACTCGTGCAGCTGCGAAATTCCCCAATCGGTAGAAGTCCGTTACGAAATCAGACGCAGGCAGCGTCGAAGACTACATTTAGTGCAGGTCGCTAGTTGTTGGAGTCGTCGTGAAAAGCATTTTCTTTCATCTCATGCCCTATCCCGAGTTGCCCCCCGACTTTCCGGAAGAACATCGATCAGTTTGGGTGGACATTGACCCAAATCTTTACGATCCGGAAGTAGGGAATCGCACCTACAACGAATACCTCGACGAACTCGAGTTCGCCGCGGGATGCGGATTCGACGCAGTTGGCATTAACGAACATCACTCAAACGGTTATGGACTCATGCCGAGCCCGAACATTATCGCCGCAGCCCTGAGCAGAAATTGTCCCGAAACCAACATCATCGTGCTCGGGGACTCAGTAGCGCTGTACAACCCCCCGCTGCGAGTTGCCGAAGAAATAGCGATGCTCGACGGCATCACAGGAGGGCGAATGGTTGCGGGCTTCCCGGTGGGTTCCCCAATGGACACCATCTTCGCCTACGGTCAAAATCCGGCAACTTTACGAGAGCGATACCACGAGGGTGTCGACCTTATTCGTCAAGCATGGACACGAGACGAAGTTTTCTCCTTCAACGGCAAATACAACAAACTTCGATACGTAAATGTCTGGCCCCGACCAGTTCAACAGCCTCACCCACCGATCTGGATACCAGGGGGCGGATCGGTCGATACCTGGGATTGGTGCGCGCAACAGGACTTGGTGTATTGCTATTTAAGCTACTTCGGCTATAAAGCTGGTCTCAAAACCATGCAAGGCTTTTGGAAGAAAGTCCAAGAAACAGGCAAAGAAGCAAACCCTTTCCAGGGAGGATTTGCACAATTTATAGCTGTTGCCGACACAGAAAAAGAGGCATGGGACCTCTACCGCGAACCAGCAGAATACTTTTTTAATACTTGCCTGCATGTGTATGCAGGATTCGCAGATCCACCTGGCTACAAGACACCGAACACGGTCCGGTCGGGAGTTGAAGGAATGGTTGAGCGCGCAGCGCGGGAAGCTACAGCGCGCTCCGAAGCTCCCAAATCAGCTGCAGGAGGGGGATATCCCAAAGGTCTAAGTTTCGAGGAAATGGTCGACAAAGGATATGTGATTCTTGGAGACCCCACCCAAGTTGCCGAACAAGTCCACGAACTTGCAACCACGATGCATATCGGTCACCTAATGACCTTCTGCCATTTTGGCAACATGCATAGGGATCTTGTGCGCTACAACACTGAGATGTACGCAACCAAAGTAATGCCAGAAGTAAGTGGGCTCTTTGAAGACGAATACGAAGACCACTGGTGGCCACAACCTCTTGATGAGCGGGCTCGACGAAACGTTCCTGAGGTGCCAATAAGTTGACGGGCTACGCAACAGACACACTTCCGTTCCGACAAGGTCACCTTGGTCTGGTTTCGTGTGGAGTGGGAACTCCAATCACTTATCTCCATGGGATGCTCGGCAACCCTGGTGAGCACTCGTTTCTTCGTGAACTCGCCAAACGCGATTGGGCCGTGACCGCACCGAGCCTTCCCGGATTTACAGGGTCAAGTGAAGCAACTGAACTTAGAAATCTCCACGATTGGGTCGTCGCTGCGAGTGAGATGATTGACGTCGCTGGGGTCACGGGACAACCGGTCGTTGCGTCGAGCGTAGGAGCGATGGTCGCGCTTGAACTAGCAGCAATCAGACCTGAAGCTTTTGGGCCAATGGTGTTGATCGCCCCGTTTGGGTTGTGGGACCCCGAAGACCCGGTAGCGGACCCTTTTGCCACTACTTTGACTAACCAGCGACAAATGCTGACTGTCGACCCCTCGGCCTCCGCAAGTTTTTTCGACGACGCGGAGGATATGCCCGCTGACCTCCTGGTCGAGCATGGGGTGGACCGTTACCTCACACGCACCGCATCAGCGCAACTTGTATGGCCGATTCCAGAATTCGGAATCAGTGAACGGATTCATTTGGTCAAGAATGAAGTCACGTTGATTCACGGTGCAAGAGACGCGATTATTCCGCATTCATATCTTCAGAAATGGGCCGAGATATTTCCGAACCTTTCAGGGACACACCTCGTTGATGCAGCCGGACATCAGGTCGAATTTGATGAACCCGAAAAAGTTGCATCCATTGTCACCTCCGTGCTTGGGTAAACGGTTAATTTTTTGCAGTTATCCCGAACTTGAACCACTGTTGATCACCAGGGAGGGCGTTGGCAGCCTGAGCCACCCGGATCAGGGAGTTAAAGGCCCTCTCGGTGCTAACTTGACAAGTCAACAGTGCTGCAAAAGGCAAAGGACTGGCTTATGCCGCTCGGCCACATCGGTGTAAACGTTTCAGACCTAGGAGTCTCCTACAAATATTATTCGGACCTCATGGATTGCTTGGGTTACGAAACATTCCTCACGGCTGACGATCAGTTTGCGATCAAACCGGCTGGAAACAAAATTGGGACGTACATTTTTTTCTATCCGTCAGAAAAGGGCTACGAGCCTGAATCTGCCGGCCTGCAGCACATGGCCTTCATGCTTCCAGACAGAGACAAAGTTGAGGAAGCGGTGACAATTGCGAACGAACTCGGGTCTGAAATAGTTCACTTGCCTCGAGAGTGGCCAGAGTATCCGCCACCTTATTACGCCGCATTTTGGCGAGACCCAGACGGAATAATGCTAGAAGCTGTCTGCCATAAGTAACAGGCTAAGTCACTGCTTCGCTGATCAGGAGAGGCAACAGTGGCGCTAACTCCAAGGACGTTCGAAGCGCTGCTTCCATGGCGGGTCTTCTAACTCGAGCGGGGTACCGTCATTTTGATCGGGTTTGTCCGACGAAGGTCGCCTTCCTGCCCACATACCGAGAGCGAAAACAGCAAAAGCGAGAAGTAAACAAGAACTCATGTATTCAGTCTGGCACTTCGCCGCACCCTAAACACAACGACTTAGTGGCGATTCTGCAGGAGGCAGAGCACTCGGAGGTTCTTATGGCTGACAGTCGAGTATTTGGTTTACACATTTTTGTTACCTGTTGGACTTTCTCAGCTACGGTGCCAAGTGAATAACAAACGAAAGGTGGGAAGTCATGCCAACAGCAGAACTTGTTCACATGGCAACAATAAACGTCCAAGTTGGTCCGATGATCGAGGTGGGCAAAGGTCATAAGGGGACTCGAGTAACAGCGAATGTCTCAAGCCTCACGGTGACGAGCGAGCGCCTTAACGCAACCTTGGCAACAGATGACGCAGCTGATTGGCTGACGGTTGGAGACGATGGAACAGCGTTGCTTGACGTGCGATTAACGCTCAAGACAGACGATGGCGCATTTATATACGTTGAGTACCAAGGCAGAGGCGACATGACGACAGGCCTCATCGCGACCGCTCCAACTTTTCAAACCGGCGACGAACGATACGCATGGGTGAACAGTGTCCAAGCGGTAGCGGCTGGCCAATTAAATGGTGAGACAGGCGAACTGGTTTACGAGCTTTACGAAGTTCAGGTTGCAGCCTAAAAATATTCCTTTGTCATTGGTCGCCCTGACACGGCCAATGACATTTCGGATCACCCAACAAAAAACTTTTGAAGAGCTAGAAAAATCCTGCTGTTACGCAACTGTTCTTTGTTGTTCCTAGCCGCAGTTCGATAGCGAAATCACAACGCCTGACTGAAGTTAGCAATAGCTCATGAGCGAGGTGTTCATCACTTTCATCTCGCTAGCTGCAAATCGAATAAGATTGGTGGTAGCAGCGCAAAGGGGGACTAGATGACACTAGCGGAACTCTCCGCAGGCCAGCATGCCCAATCAATGGCCGAGTACGTAGAGAAACGAAGCCTTGCCGCAAGGTCCTTTGGCAGTCGCGGCCCGATCCGATACGACGATGCGAATAACCTGCACCCGGAGATTCTCGCTGACTTCGAAAAAAACGGCTTTTACATCTTCGAAGACGTCATATGCGAAGAAGAAATCAGTGAACTTCGCAGCGCTGTAGAAGACACCATTGAACGTGCCCCGTCCCATCCGGGTTCGGAAACGGATGCACTCGGCCGGCCAGCTTTGGGTATGGACTACCCCATAGACCCATTCATCTTCATCAAACCCCTGTCCGACCCTTGGGGTGGAACGAAACTTTTGAGTGGACGTCACCCTGTGAAAATGGTTGAACCCACCCCAAATAACGAAGCTCCGGAACACGTTGTTCATCTGGTCTTGCAAATGTGCACGTCGATGCCCTCAGCGCTTCGCCTATACGGACACCCCGATCTTTTGAGCATCGCTGAAGCGATCAATGGGCCCGACTTTGTGCCATACAACGACTCAATTTTTGTCAAAAAACCCGGGATAGGTGGCTCAGTTGCCTGGCACCAGGACGGAGCGACCCACTGGGATAACCCTGAGTGGTACCCAGGTATCCACGGGTTCAATTTCCAAGTTCAGTTGTATCCGACAACGCCGGCCAATGCGTTATGGATCGTTCCGGGCAGTCACACCAAAGGGCGAATAGACATCAAAAGCCTTGTGGAAGAAAACGACGAAGGCGAACGATTACCAGACGCTATTCCCCTGATAACAAATGCGGGAGATGTGACGATCGTAAATCGGCAAATGTTGCACGGCTCGTTCGCAAATACTTCCCCGGATCCCCGTATCTCGATCACCTTCGGCTTCTATCCACATTCGTCTGTCCTAGGCGTTTCGGGCGGTCTGAACATTTCGCTCGAGAAGAACAAAGGGCGCCGAAAAGTGTATGACGAAGAACACATACACCGCCGCTCGGCAGTAGTGCAACTGGCTATAGATGCTCGCAACCAAGCACGACCCCAAGAGCGCCGCTACCAATATGCACCGTTTCTTGGCTTGGAAGACGACTACCGATATGGGCCTGCGGCCATCGAAAGCATTCTTAGCAACTACACCCTTTACGACATCGCCATATAACTCAGATATTGGACAACTCGACACGGAGTTTGGTTCCAGGCCAATAACCCGTCAGTCGATTCTGGCCTAAAATGTCGGCATGACATCAACGCTCCCTGAATCGGTAAAAGCAGATGCCCAGCGCTGGTTCGCCGAGTACTGGGACCCTGATCTGCCCATCGGTCAATGGTGGCAACTCTTAGCAGATTCAGGGTGGGCGTTTCCCTCTTGGCCAGAAGGCTTCGGCGGAAGAGGGCTGTCCTCCGCTGCAACAAAAGCTGCAGTACAGGCAAGGCGAGAGGCTGGGGCCTTTGGCCCACCCAACGGCGTAGCGACTTTCCTCGCTGCGCCGACGATCATGCACTACGGAACCGAAGAACAGAAACGAAAGTACATACCGAAAATCGTTAACGGCCAAGAAATTTGGTGCCAACTATTTTCCGAGCCTGGAGCGGGTTCAGATATGGCGGGATTAGCGACTAAAGCAATTCGCGACGGTGACGAATGGATCGTAAACGGACAAAAAGTATGGAACTCGGGTGCCCAATGGGCACAGTACGGGATCCTTATTGCTCGAACCGACCCTCAACAACCCAAGCACCGCGGCATCACATATTTTCTTATCGATATGGAACAAGACGGTGTTGATGTCAGGCCGCTGAAAGAGATGACAGGAGACGCAGCATTCAATGAAGTGTTCCTGAACAATGCTCGAGTTGCAGAAAGCGATCGCCTGGGCGACCTAGGAGATGGTTGGCGCGTTGCTATGACCACTCTCTCGCACGAACGCGACCCTGACAACGCGGGAATGGGAGACACAGCGGCCTTTGGAGAGATTGACCTCGCCGAGCGCGTAAGCGAATACAGCGCAACGCTTTCATCCAAAAATGACGGGTTCTCCCTTGCGCTCAGCGGCGGCGTAACAAGAGTTTTAGAGGGCGTGACATCTCAATTTGAGGCTTCGGAAGACCCTAAAGTTCGACAAAAACTAGCGAGCATTCTTGAGATGCGTCGAACTTCGAGGTGGTCCGGCATGCGAGCCGCAGCGAAAATAAAATCAGGGGGCCAGCCAGGCCCTGAGGTATCAACACTCAAGCTCCTTGGGTCTGAAATGGGTCGACAAATTCGCGATGTAGGCCTCGAATCGATGGGCGCGCACGGCATGCTTTATGGCCAGGACGCTCCCGCTGACGGGCTCTTTCACGCATATTCGATGTTCACTCCCGCTCAGTCAATTGCGGGTGGGAGCGACGAAGTTCAGCGCAATATTATTGGAGAAAGAGTGCTGGGATTGCCGAGGGAACCTGGTGAGAAAGAGCAACGCGAGTTGCCTTGGTCGGAGCTCCCTCGCAGCTAAAAATAAAGTTCACGCGAAACGATGAGACTCCGAGATCCCGTTAAGTGAGTTGGGAATTAGGGGGCACCAGATTCCAACGGCGCGTCAGGGTCTTGGTTCCACTCCAATAGGGAACCGTCGTAGAGCGCCACGTTTGTGTAGCCAAGCACTTCGAGAGCGAGAAAAGCTGTGCTGGCCGCAATTCCGCCGCCGCAATAAGTGATTAGCTGTTCAAAGTTATCGGCGCCAGACTCTTGAAGAATCGCAGTTAATTCAGGCCCGCTGCGGAGGGCACCAGACTCTGGATCGATGATTGCTGTAAACGGGACGCTGATGCTCCCGGGAATGCGACCCGGGCGACCATAATGTTGCCCCTCTCCTTCGAATTGCTCTCTGGTCAGAGCGTTAATTAGACCGATATCCGGGTCGTTGATGGCAGCGTAAACGTCATCTCGGGAAGCGAGCCATCTAGGTAATGGAGTTGCTTGAAAGCGGGTAGGTGGAATGTCTGGCACTTTCTGGCTAGACGGTCGACGTTCTTCGACCCATGAGTCATAAGTGCAGTTAAGGATTCTTACGTCCTGTGCGCCTGCGTAACGCAGGACCCACCAGCAACGGTGAGTGACGGCGTGCATTTCCCCGCCGTAAATGACCAAAGTCTGGGAATTCGAAACACCCATTTCACCAAGAAGGCGGTGAAGGTCCGGCGGCGAAAGAGCTTCGAAGGGGAAAGCGCCATCGGGCTTTGAAAGATCGTCAACCATATGTAGGTAGTGCGAATTGGGAATATGTCCTTCTTCGTATTGTTGGCGCATAGAAAAAAAATCGGAAGGTCCTGGGGGTTGGGGTCGAAAACCTGCCCGAACATCGAGAATCGCTATCTCTGCGCTATCCAGACGGGCTTCGAGCCAATCTGCGGATACGAAAATTTCTTTGCCGTCGCTACTCACTTTTCTCCTTTAGAGCGGCTATTTGCCCGCTTAATCGTTATTTAAATATTGGAGGCTGACACGAAAGGTCTTCAGAAGGACCATGGGTATTCGCCAATTTCGCTATACGAAGTCTTGTGACCTAATAAACGTGTTCTTGTCTCATCATCGCTGGCCGCATCCACTGCAGTAAGGGCCATCGCTAGAGCGCCTTCAACTGCTGCCCGATCTGCGTCAGGGGTGCGACAGTAGGCGGCAAATTCCGGCTGATGGTTGACTGCTGTGCCTGAATCAAGTCCAAGCATCGGGTGAATAGTGGGCATCAGAAGTGACACATTGGCCATATCAGTGGAACCGGCGACTTTGGTCGAAGGAGGACTGAAAACCCGTCCCAGCGATTCAGCGTTTTGGCGGTACTTGCCAATCAGATCATGGTCGTGAATGAATTCGGAATATGGAGGTCCTAGCGTCTGCACGTCCAATATCGCGCCTGTAGCTATGGCGCCCGCTTCGAAACATGCTTTGACTTTGGGCTCAAGCATTGACAGGGAGTGAAGGTCGGTCGAGCGATAGAAGTAGCGGGCTGATGCTTCACCGGGAATGATGTTGGCGGCCTCTCCTCCTTTAGTGACGATGCCGTGAACTTGGTCATCTGAATTGAGATGCTGGCGAAGGAGCCCTAGTCCCACTTGGGCCACGGTTATCGCGTCTGCAGCATTGACACCCAGATGAGGCGTTACCGATGCGTGAGCTGTCCGGCCGTGATAGTGGAAATCGCATTGCGAGATTGCGAGAGTGGGAAAATGGTCGCATTCCTGCGGTGCAGGATGCACCATCATTGCCATGTGGGTTCCGTCGAACGCACCCCGCTCGAGCATCAGAATTTTGCCACCGCCTTGCTCCTCTGCCGGTGTGCCTAGCACGCGCACAGTGATTCCCAAGTCATCGGCCACGTTGCGAAGTGCCAGACCAGCACCGACGCCTGCTGCAGCTATGACGTTATGTCCGCAAGCATGACCAATATCGGGCAACGCATCGAGTTCCGCACAAATTGTTACGGTTAAATCGCCGTTTCCGTAAGTAGCGCTCCATGCTGTTGCCAAATCACTGATCTGAGTTTCAACATGAAATCCGGCTCTCTCTAGAACCTCGGAGGTCATTGCAGCGGTTTCGTGTTCTTCAAATGCGATCTCGGGAGTATCCCAAACACGGTGTGATAGATCGACGATTTCATGAGCGTAGGACGCGTTGTCGGAGGCGACTCGGTTGCGAATATTGACTGTCATGCACCGAGCCTAGATGGCGAGCGCCCCACAGGCTTCTTCTGGCAAATCAGGTACGAAGGAAAGCGAGTGATTTGCAGATGTTGAGGAAAGAAACGGTTTCATGGCCATTTACGATCTGTAAGACTCTTCATCTATGGATCTTGAAATACTTATAGCTAAGCAAGAAATTGGAGATGTTATTTACCGTTATGCGCGAGGCATCGACCGGCTCGATTTTGATTTAGTGAGGTCTTGTTACCATCCCGATGCGGTTGACGATCACGGCGCCTTTAAAGGCAACGTTGATGAGTTCATCGAAATGTGCCGGGAGTTTCTACCGCGATGGACCGCAACCATGCATTTCATGGGCAACGTGCTCATCGATGAAATAGATGGGACCGCAGCGAGAGCGGAAACCTACGCCGTGGCCTACCACCGCAGAGAGGCAACGGAAAATTCCGAAGGTAAGGACGATGTGTTTGGTATTCGCTACGTAGATAGGTTCGAAAAACGTGAAGGTTGCTGGCGTATCGCTCACCGGATTGTCGCAACTGAGTGGCGGCGAGTCGACCCTGTTAAGGCGAAGAACTCCCGGGGTGCGGTGGGAGTATGGGGTACCAGAGATGGAAACGACGTCATTGATTGGATCATGGACGCGCAACCAACGGTCGCCTAGGGAACTTGATGCATCCGATAGAAAAGACGCCGCCGAAGATGGAATGCACTCCGCTTAGGCGATTAAGTGCTCTTTCGTAGCGTAAGTTTCGTGCGCCGTAATTACCAAGTGTCGATCGGGTGTTTCTTTTCGGTTTGTTTTGCCCGAAGCTCGCTTGAGGCAGGTAGGTGCTTAAGTAGGAGAGCAAGAGCATTGCGGGTCTGAGCAGGTTCGATCACGTCATCGAAAGAGTTGAAGTTTCTTGTCGCCGTGAAAGGGTCCTCAACGCCAAGTTCTGCCGTTGGCCAAGCAACTTGCCATAACGGAACAGTGTGGCCGGTTGGTGAGCCAGCCATTAAGTGGCCGGAGAACCCTCCAGCCTTTCGAATCTGAATCGAAGCAAGTGGGGTAGTTCGAAGTTGTTGAGTTTGTAGGACTCTGGTGTGCCATCTGCTGACACCGGGTTGCAAACCTGCATCGGTCTCTAACGCTGTGTATGGGCTGTCAATGAGCGAAACGATTGGGTACTCGTACGTATCGCATAACTCCACGAAACGACCGATTTTAGTAGCGGCAGATTCGGTTATAACGCCGGAGTCGAAGTTGGGGTTATTCGCGACTACTCCGACCACTTTTCCGTCTATGCGAGCGAGTGCTGTTACAACGCTCGGGGCGAATTGGGGGCGAAGTTCAAATATTGAATCGTTGTCAACAAGTGCTTCGATGACGGGGTAAATGTCGTATGGTCCCGATTCAGGAACTAAATCGGCGATTCTTTCGGCGCGATGGTGGGGTTGTCCACTTGGTTGATCTGAGAGATAGGCGAGGTATTGTTTTGCGAGAGCTATGGCGGTGGGTTCGTCGTCAACCAGAAGATCTATTCCACCGGTCTTTTCGTGCATTTCGACGCCGGCCAGCTCTTGAGGAGTAAGAGTCATACCTAAAGCCGCTTCAACCATTGGCGGCCCTCCCATGCCGATAGCAGAACCACGCGTCGTAATGACTATGTCCGAAAATCCAGCGAGGCTTGCGTGTCCGGCGAAGGAGGGGCCAGAAACAATAGCCACTGTTGGGACCCAGCCTGATAGCTCAGCCATTCCATCGAAGAGGGTAAAGCGACCAATCTGTCCGCTGAGCTCTAAATGGCCGAGACCCGAGCGAGGGTGTCTGGCTCGGCTCCCTCCACCATCTACGAAGAACGCTATTGGCCATCGTTGCTGATGGGCGAGTGAGATGAGATGTTCCAGTCGAGCGGCACCGTAGCCACCCCCACGGTCTGTGTAGTCCGTTGAGGAGGTAATGACCGTTGCACCGTCAACTGTTCCTATGAAATCGACTCCACCTTTCTCTGGGACCCATTCATCATCCTCGTCTCGAGCGGCGATTGCTCCAAACTCGACGGCCGATCCGGGATCAAGGAGCATTGAGGTGCGCTCGCGTGCCGTTAAGTGGTTAGTGGAGTGAACCTTTTCAACAGCGCTAGGACGCGAGGCATCTTGCCTCAGGGCCTTAGCTTCTCGGAGTTTGTTGATTAGGTAGCTGCGCATTGGATATCACCGGGTGTCGATATGGCGGATTCTTTTGGTCGGAAGCGAGCGCTTCGTTCTCCGAAGCATTGACGCAATAAGGGGTCGTGTTTGCTCAGGCAAAATCACGTCATCGAAAGAAAATGTCCGTCCCGCTCTGACTCCCGATGCGACATCGCGCATTTCCTCTGCGTATTGATCCCTAATCGTTCTAGCCGTGACAGCATTTTCGGCGTCGCGAATTTCCTTTCTCTTCACTAGGTATGCGGCCCCTTCGAGGCTCATTCCCCCGCTTTCGACAGATGGCCACGCGACGCGTAACTCGGGCATGTTTCGGCTAGCGCCGTATCCTGACATTGCAAAAGGTCCGAGCCCGTACGCCTTTCTAATCTGAATGGTGTAAAGGGGAACTTGTCGATGGTGGATAGCTGATAACGGGCGAGCATGATGCCTTGCGATGCCTTCCTTTTCGGCGTCTGGGCCGACCATGTATCCGGGGTTGTCAACAAATGAGACCAATGGCAGGGCGTAAGCATCGCACCACTCGACGAATCTGCTGGCCTTGTCTGCGGCAGCGCTATCGATGGCTCCGGCGCGCGGTGAAAATGGCTGGTTGGCAAAGACGCCAACAGCCTTTCCTTCAACCCTCGCAAAGGCTGTGATTAACGATGGGGCCCACGCTCCGCCGACCTCAAAAACGCTGTCTTTATCGGCGAAGGCTGATATTACTTTTCGCATATCGTACGGACGTCGACGATTCTCGGGGACAATGTTTGAGATGTCGTCGGCCGAGTCGCTGGCGGCAAAGTCAGAAATATCTTCGTGCCAGTAAGTGAGAAAGCGCTGTGCTGCACTAACGGCCTCTTGAATGTCCTCAACTACCACGTCGATGTTGCCCCGCTCTGCCAAGCTTTCGGCTGGCTCGCATTCGCTTGAGTCAAGGTTGCTTCCAAATTCGGATTTTTTGGTTGCGATTGTCAGGTCGCAGAGAAATGTCATGGCTGCATGACTATCGCGAGCGGTTCCTACCGCTATCGCGACGGTAGGTGCCCAGCCTGAAAGTTCGCATAATCCTTCGAACACGTCCCAACGCGCACGCGTGTAGTTAACAATGGGTGGTACCGGAAGCGGATCGCTACTCCTTGAGCCGTTCCCTTCAATAAGCAGCACAAGTGGCCACCGGTTGCTTATGGCAATAGTTATCAACTTTGCCAATTTGCGCATATTCCGGTCGCTGTGCGTTCCATCCAGAACTGACCAATCATGAGCTGCGATAACTGTGGGGTGACCGCTGATGTCACCAACGCCGCCGACTAACCCATCCGACGGACCGTCATCGTCGACAGCGGTGGTATGCCCAGCTAGAAGCCCGTATTCAGTGAAAGAGCCTTGATCTACGAGGAGATCGACTGCCTGACGTGCGAGTGGGCAGCCTGTGAGCGCTAGGGCCTTTGCATCAATAATTTGCTGACGTGGGTCGGACTCCGCATCTTCGGTCATGATCGGTGGATTCTTGCATAGGTGCCGAGTGATTTCCTGCAATCAGGTTCTCTTGGCGAGGAACGTTTCCTAGTACAACTCGTTTCCATCGTGCCATGAGGCGAATCTGCTCTCCATTTCGGCGACGCTTTCATCTGATTTTGTTTGGTCGCCTAAACACTCCGCGTAACTGGCGAGGCCACTGATATCTGGCCATTGTTCCGATGACCATAACTTTGACCTAATTACCGACTTGCCGCAGTGGAACATCACTTCCTTGAGATGGACCACTAGCGCCAGAATCGGCGTATTTGAGTTGACTTGCATGGTTGCTAACAGTTCAGGGTCGGTAACTATTTGGGCGGAGCCGCTTGCTCGCAAAACTTCACCCCTTCCGGGAACAACGAACATCAAACCAACTTCAGGTGAATCCAGGACGTTGTGCAGCGTGTCGAGACGTCTATTGCCAGGGCGGTCAGGTATTGCCAATGTTCGGTCATCGAGAATTCGAACGAAGCCAGCGGGATCGCCTTTGGGTGACAAATCCATTCGTCCGCTGGAGTCGACACTAGAGATTACGACGAAAGGGCTCCGTTCAATCCATCGCTGGCAGTGAACATCCAGGGAGTTGAGCACCTTCGTTTCCTGTGCAGGGCGTGGCGGTGGAACGATCTCCCGCAGTTCTTCCGTCGTTGTGATGACATGGCGCGCATATGACATATCTCTATTGTGGCGCCTACTTGGCTATCGGCGCAGAACTTGAATCGATCCACCTATAGTCAGCTCTGAGGACCGGCCACAACTCCGTTGTCATGAAGTTTCCCAACTTCAGTTGATGTCATGCTCAGCATTTCAAGCAGTATTTCATCGGTGTGTTCGCCAAGTCGAGGGGCGACTGTAGGTTGTCCTCTGTCGATTTCGGAGAACGATAGCGGTGAGCCTGGAGCTAGTATTCGCCCAACGCCAGGTTGGTCGATTTTGTCAAACATGGGGTTGTTGACTGTTGCCCGACGGTCTTCGTTGACCAGTTGAGTGAAGGTCTGATAGGGGCCCCAACAGACGCCTTTGGCATCAAAGGTCTCGGCGATCTCTTCCAAGGTGTGTTCTTCGATAAAAGGCGCCATAAATGACGCTATTGCGTCGCGTGCGTCCCAACGGTCGCCTTCCTTACTGAGGTCGACGCCCAAAGCCTTCTCAATGGCCGGTAGGTGTTCCACAATATCTGTAGCTTCTACAAGGCTCTGCCATTGCCTTTTGCTAATTGCAACAACCATGATCCGTCTGTCGTCTTTGGTGGCGAAGTCTCTGCCGAAGGCGCCGTACAAATCATTGCCGACTGGAACTCTGTCCTCTTTGGTTAGCTGAGCCTGTGCCATGTAGCCAAGGTTGGCGACCATCGCAAATGCCACGTCTGTTAATGAAATTTTAGAAAGCTGGCCGATACCGGTTCGGTGTCTGTAACGCTCAGCTGCGAGTAACCCCAGGGCGGCAGTCAATCCCGTAGCGGTATCCCAGGCGGGTAAAACGTGGTTTGTGGGCATGTTGGAACCGATTGGACCCGTAGCCATAGCAAAACCGGACGAAGGGTTAACCGTGTAGTCGACTGCAGTTGATGCGTCAGGATTGCCAATAATGTTGACGTAAATCAAATCATCTCGCTCTTGTCGCAAACGCTCGTAAGAAAGCCAACTTGACTCAGGGAAATTAGAAAGAAAAATTCCATTGTCGGGACCCGGCTGCGTTATCAATTGAGTGATGATTTCCCTGCCCGCTTCGCTTCGCAGGTCCACTTGGATCGACTTTTTTCCTTTATTAAGGCCCGCCCAAAAAAGGCTTACACCTTCCTCGGTAACTGGCCATCGCTGATAGTCAAGACCCCCTCCTATCGCATCAAACCGAATTACCTCGGCGCCTAGCTGTGCGAGTGTCATGCCGCCGAGTGGTGCTGCGACAAAGGCCGACCCTTCTACAACTCGCAAGCCTTCGAGTACTGGTGTCATCGCTCTCCTTCAATCGCCCCACTAGCTGAATGCGAAGGTTTCTATGACCGACTATGGGTTAATAGATATTGTAGTTTTTCTACTCGTGTTACGGAGCAAAAACTATAGGAGTCCAGACAAGTATGTCGTCGCCTGTATTTCCCTCCGAGTCGACAGTGGCGCCTCGAATCTCGAATCTCAATAAACGACCCCCGTTTACCGCCAGTTCGTCTTTTAGTTCATGGGTAAATTCGATTAAATCGCCTTCGAAAGCGGGACCCACATGGTCGCAGCCATCCCACGCAACGACCGTTGCGAGACCAGGCAGCATTCTAGTGAGCGAGGATTGCGCTAACCCTTGAACGTGGCCGCCATAAACGAGCCGTTTTCCGTAAATGCTTGCGGAATGATCTCGATGCACGAAGGCCTGGTTGAAGGTCATGCGGGCTAGCGAAGGCGCTAGGTCAACGTGGTCTCTCATGGCATCTTTTCTGACTTCCCCGGGAGCCCATTCTGTTGCATCAAAACGTTTTAGGTTCCAGTCGGGAACTAGTGAAAGAAGCTCGCTTAGCGGAGCCGGATCGGAGGGGCCCGGAATATCTGATGAATGACCGGGTGAGCCTGACCGGCTAGCTACAAGAGCACAACGTTCGTACTGAACTACGGGCCCTTGATCGCCGGAGGTTTCAATGCCGAGCCAAACCTTTCCCCGGTGCTGATCACCTTTCGGTTTTGCGTCAGAAAGACCGAGAACTGTTGTTGTTGTTCTTATCGTTTCGCCAACTTGTACCGGGGCCAGAATTCGAACAGAGCGATAGTAAAGGTTCGCGATCGCTTTGCGGGTCGCATTGGTTGTTTGGCCGATGGCAAATTGCATTACTAGTCCCGGATTAATTAAGCCGGTGCCGGAGCCACTTACTTGTTCGTATCCATTGCGATCCGCCGAAGCAAAATGCTGATCGCCCGTGATCATGCGATACGCAACGTTGTCAGCTTCAGTCAGGGTTACTGCCGGCAGGGGTGGAATGATCATGCCGAGCTCGAAATCGTCGTAATACGGGCCGTCGTTGTCCACGGGGGCTCCTTGCTCGGAGGGAATTGGTTAACAGAGATTAGCTTCATAGCCCTTTGCATCCCTAATGCGTCACAATAAGGGCTGAAAAATGTGGGACTATTTGCCGGTCTAATCGAATTGCCTCTTATTGGCTTAAGCGATGGTTGCGGAGCGGTTGATGGAACGCGAAAATCACGGCTCAACTTCTCCGTCGCACTCGCATAGCCATTCGCAGTTTGCCTCATTGGCGAAACTTGGCTTAGGGAGATCGCTGACGCTGAAATGTATGGTCGCCGCACTCGTATCGGCCGGTGCGTTAACTATGTTCGGGCTGATTGCTTTGTGGCCTAGTCAAGAGCGCCCTAATGAAGTGCGAACCAACGCGCAGGAAATAGGTTTAACTTTCGAGCTTCTTGAGGCCACTGTGTATCAAAGCAGTGAGGCTGATTGCGGTTACTCCCTCTCAGGAGAGTTGGAATTATGTCGCAATGTAACGGTAGTTCTTGACGAAGGAACTGAATCTGGCTCTTTGGTTGCGTTGCCTGAGGCCAACATCGCCTTCGACCCATCTTTCCCAAAGTTGTCAGTAGGCGAGAGCATTATTGTCGCATTGGACCCCCTTACGGGCTCGTACCACTATGAAGATCGAGAGCGCTTGAACTCTTTGTGGTGGCTACTCGCGTTATTCGTTGTAATCGTCGTTGCGTTTGCGCGATTCCGGGGAGCACTGGCGCTGGTAGCGATGGCGGGAACTGTATTAATACTCATCAAATTTGTTGCCCCATCCGTTCTTGATGGAAATGACCCGGTTCTTGTTTGCGTCGTAGCCGCCTCAGCGATCGCGTTCTTCAGCCTGTATCTAACTCATGGTGCAAACATAATGACCACTGTTGCGCTGACGGGAACCTTGATAGCCCTGGCTCTCACTCTTGCCGTCTCATCGGTGTTTTTTGAGTTAGCTAAGTTCACTGGTTTCGCTAGCGAGGAGGCTTTCATTCTTCCTTATCTAGCGGAGGGCCTAGACGTTAGAGGGCTTTTGCTTGGAGGAACCATTATCGCTGCTCTTGGGGCATTAGATGATGTAACCATTACTCAGGCTGCCACAGTTCTCGAATTGAAAACTCAATCCGGAGGCCTTTCGACCAGGGAACTCATGGCATCGGGTTTAAGGGTCGGTCGGGAGCACATTGCTTCAACTGTAAATACTTTGTTACTTGCGTACGTCGGCTCAAGTATCCCGCTTCTGTTGCTTTTCGCGGTTTCGGACCAAACGCTTAGTGAGGTAGCGAACTCGGAACTTATCGCGGTAGAGATCGTGCGGACACTATGTGGTTCGATTGGTTTGGTCGCTGCTCTGCCGCTTACAACTTTTCTCGCATCCTTCCTTGTTCGTTCCCCCAAAGAAAAAACTCATGAACCTGACGTTGAATGAGCTAGTTGTTGTCCATTTTGACTGCTCAAATCCTCGATATTTTGAAAATCTATGGAACACTTCTGCACAAATTCGAATAGAGGTTGTGTAATGAAAATGGATACCGAGGACTACGTCGATCTGCTCTCCGCTCGGGCCGCAGATGCTCGGGCGATGATGATGTTCTTTGCTGTCTTTCATACAGGCTTGCTGGTTGTTCTTGGATTTGCCGGTGCCGGTCTTGAAGACTCTGGGATTCAGTTAGCGTTAGCGGCAGTGGCCGTCCTTACGTCGCTTTGGACGTTCTTCTTTATGGACGATTGCATGCAGGACCTATTTGCAATAGCGCAGGACCTACCGGAAGATTTTCAGGCCAGCAATGTTGGAAAGCGCTTTAGCGACGTGCCGCTTCCCGTCTTTAGGGTTGTGAACTTTGTCGTTATCGCACTTATTGTCGTTGCTGAAGTCCTAGCCATTTATTAACGAGCAGCAAATATCTAGTCGGAAAACTTAACTGCGCGACTCTGAGTGGCGCATGCCTGCAGCGTCTTGAAAGATGGCGTCGATTTTGTCGAAAGTGCTGAATCGGTGTTTAGAGGTTCTCTTCCAACAATGTTGTTTTGTGGCGTGCACCTAACGTGTTTCGGTCTCCGCTCAGGTAGCGAGCTCCGTTGTCTTGCTGCTTGTTTGCTAGAAAACCAATAACCTAAGGACGAGGTGGGCTTGAGTTAGTGATCTTGAGAGCCTTCAAAGGGGGAGTGCGATGGAATACGAGCTTGTTATCCGAAATGGCACGGTTATCGACGGAACTGGGTCAGCTGGCTTCACGGCTGACGTAGCAGTTTCCGAAGGCCAAATAGTCGCAGTTGGCGACGTAGCTGGGGTTGGTGAAAAAGAAATCGACGCGACTGGTCACATAGTCACTCCGGGATTTGTTGATATCCACACTCACTTCGACGGACAAGTTTGCTGGGACAAAGAAGTGACGCCGTCCTCGTGGCACGGTGTCACGACAATCGTGATGGGAAACTGCGGCGTCGGCTTTGCTCCTGTTCGGCCCGGTACCGAAAATGAACTAGTCGAACTGATGGAAAGCGTCGAAGATATTCCCGGTACAGCGCTGCATGAAGGCATCCCCTGGGGCTGGCAGACTTTCGCTGAGTACTTAGACGTAATCGACACCCCGTATGCGATTGATGTTGCAGCTCAGGCACCACACGTAGCTATCCGTCATTTCGTTATGGGTGAGCGCTGCTACGACGATGCCACCGCAGAGGATATGCAGGAGATGAGTCGCATCACTAAAGAAGCGCTCGAGGCGGGCGCAGTGGGCTTCAGTACGAGCCGGTTTTACGGCCATCGCGATAAGGCAGGGAATTTGGTTCCTGGAACAAACGCCAGTAGCGATGAAATGATTGCGATAGCTGAGGCGTTCTCGCACGTTGATCATGGCGCGATAGAGATAATTTCTGACCATCTCAAAAATGAAGACGAATTAGCTTGGATTGAGCACATGGCGAGAACGACTGGGCGCCCGCTAACCACGCTTGTCACACCTGAAACAGGAGAAGAAATCTGGCTTTTAGCGGAACGTCTCCAAGGAGAAGGAATCGAGATTCGACCCCAGGCAGGTGCACGTCTGGCGTCAATTTTGATGACGCTTGAGGGAACAGTGAACCCTATGCGTCAATTTCCTTCATACGACTCCATTCGACATTTGCCTCTAGAGGAACAGAAGAAAGCCCTCCGGTCCGATGAATTCAGACAGCAGGTTCTGGCTGATGAACCTAAAATTGCTCGGGACAAAGATACGAACAAAATGATCTCCTCATGGGAAAGAATGTTCGTTTTGCCGGAAGACCTCTCTTATGAACCCGGATATGAAGATTCGCTTGCAGGCCTAGCTGCTCAGAGGGGTGTGTCTGTCCGAGAAGCCTTAATGGATGCCATGGCTCAAGGCCGCCCGATTCTTTATCTTTTTGGCGATTATGACTACACCGTGCAACCTCAATTCGACTTTATTGGCAGAAAGCAATCTGTTTTCGGGTTGTCTGACGGTGGTGCCCATGTTGGTGTTCTGTGTGATGCAAGCGTGCCAACGTACATGCTTGCTTACGGCACCCGAGACCGAAGCAAAGGTCCTCAATTGCCGCTTGAGTTCGTTGTCCACAAAATGACCCAAGACACCGCACAAGTCTACGGCTTCGTTGACCGAGGGGTAATAGCAACGGGCTATAAGGCGGATATCAACATTATCGATTACGAAAATGTTCGCCTTCATGACCCAGAAATGGTTTACGACCTTCCATCAGGCGGAAAACGTCTCGTCCAAAAAGCTGACGGGTATACGGCCACTATCTGCGACGGAGTAGTGACCTATGAAAATGGTGTTCATACGGGTCAGATGCCAGGTCGACTAGTACGCGGCGGGCAAATAGAAAAAGTTTGATATTCCAGATCTAGCGAGACCCAGCGGAGACGCTCGCCAAGGTCACCGGACCCGCAATAGGAGTCGCCGCAGCCCAGTAAGGTTCCGCACATGAATAAATCTGTGTTGCCTTCGATGAGGGTAGATGGGCAAATTGCATTAGTCACGGGAGCTGGGCGAGGTATCGGCAAAGCATGCGCAGTTGCCCTGGCTGAGGCGGGTGCAGATCTCGTGCTCATGAGCCGGACCGACTCAGAGCTTGATGAGGTCGCGATGCGTATAGAAGCAATAGGCCGCAGCGCACAAAAAATTGTTTGTGACGTAAGCGACGCATCAGCAGTAAGTCATGCCATAGGACAAATAGATCGTTTGGACATCTTGATTAACAATGCCGGAATTCTTCGAGCCTCTAGTTTGAACGATCTCTCCGCAGAAGATTTAGATGACATGCTCAGAATTAACTGCCGCGGAACGGTTCTCGTGGCCCAAGCAGCGGCGAAAATTATGACGCAGCAACGGTCAGGAGTTATCGTCAACATGTCTTCCACTTTCGGGGTCAATGGTCGAGCTAACAACAGCGTCTACTCCGCGACCAAGCATTTTGTTGAAGGATTTACGAAGTCCACGGCTGTCGAGCTAGCACCGCTCGGAATTCGGGTGGTGGCTGTAGGCCCAACTGCAATCGAGACGCCCCTCACGCACGACCGACTGAACGACCCTGCGATTGGAGGCGATTTGCTGGCGCGAATTCCAATGGGGAGGTTCGGGCAAGTGGAAGACGTCGTGGGTGCAGTTGTGTTCTTGTCGTCGCCAGCAGCAGCTCTTGTAAGCGGCACTACTCTCATGGTTGACGGAGGCTGGTCTGCCCAGTGAGAAATTCTCCGACTAGGCGGGCTTTAACAGCGTTTCGTCTCCGGGGTGATTACTGAACTGCTCACCACCACTCCGAGCCAGGAGTACCTTTAAACGGACCGACTACATCGCTCGTGACCCAACCCCCATAGAACTTACCCGGTTGGGGTTTCACGACATTTCCATCCACAGAACACTCGAATAGTGAAGGATAAAAAGAAAAATAGCCGCGAAGTGCATCGAAAGGCGCAGCGGGATTTAGATATGCCCACGACCCTCGCTCAACGGTGACTTTCTCGACAGTTACGTCCCAGTAGGAAGCGACGCCCTTCCATTCACAAAAGCTTGACGCCTCTGTCTGAGAAAAAAACTGCGCGTCAATATCATCTGGAGGAATGTAGAAAGTAGGAGGGTGAGAGGTTTCTAATACTCTCAGTGAGCTTTGGCTCTTCGCAATCTGCACTCCGCTAAAGAAAACTTCGACCAAAAGATGGGATTTGTCCAAAGCAGGAGGCCTTGGGTAATTCCAGACTGATTCTTGCCCGTGTTTTGGCACGTGCGGGTCCGGTAATTGTCGAAAGTTTGACACCGCTCAAACTCTAACCGCATCAAGTTGATGCGACTGCTATCGCAATGACCATCGACTGGAAGTGCGCCGCCTAGAACTCTTAGACAGGTGTCTATGCTCGAACATCTAGCGTGACGGGGTCTTCAGTCGAGGAAGCTGACTAAAATTGCGGCGTTGACCATTGTTATTTGATCGGAACCGTCCTCGGAAAGCACATCGAGACCCCCGCTGGTTACCGTCACCTCAACCGTTCCGTAGGGAACCTCGCGTGCCAGTTCAGCGGTGTCGATCAGATCAGGCTGCGCCGCGCCAATAATCACCTGAACGTGCATTTGGTCGACCGATTTGTCGGTGGCCTGAAAAAAGCTGAGGCTGCTGTGTCGAAGGGCATCAGAGATCGCTCTTTTACTGGCTTTGGTGTAGTCCGAGCCGTGAACGTCGACTCCTAAGCCCATTTCGGTGATCCACCTACTTCTTGTCATTAGCGCACCCCAACCTCGAATAGATATGTCGAACGCAATTTAGCTAAATGCGATTACTTGCTCTGAGGCACGGTAACAATTGCGCCGATCTATAGTCTCTTCAGTTGACTTCTTATCAAGCCAACTACGATTGAAACGTGACGATCGCCAAATTTCATTTGCACCCAGTGCATCACGTGGGACCTGTCGATAGCAGAATTTTTGGTGGCTTCCTTGAACACATGGGACGCGCTGTTTACGAAGGTGTCTTCGATCCGGAATCTGTTCACGCAGACGAATACGGATGTAGAGCTGATGTGTTGGCGGCGCTTGCAGCGCTCGACTTTTCCGTTATGCGCTATCCGGGTGGCAACTTTGTTTCGAACTATCATTGGAGAGACGGCATCGGCCCTATTGCTGATCGGCCGACTCGGCGGGAACTTGCCTGGGGAACGATCGAACCAAATACCTTCGGTACAGATGAGTTCTTGGGGCTTTGTGCGCGCATTGGTTGGTCGCCAATGTTCGCAGTCAACCTTGGCACTGGATCTCCGGAGGAGGCAGCTGATTGGGTCGAGTACACCAACAGTCGATTGCAAACAGACATAGTCCAAAAACGTGACAACACAGCCACTGACTCGTTGTCGGTACCCGTTTGGTGTTTAGGTAACGAAATGGACGGGCCATGGCAAATTGGGCATTCGTCGGCTGTTGAATATGGAACAAAGGCTCGCCAGGCGGCTCACATGATGAAGCTGGTTGACTCGTCAATCGAACTAGTCGTCTCAGGAACCTCGCTTATTGACAGCGAGACGTACCTCGAATGGGACCGCTTAGCGCTCGAGGCAGTGGGCGGCTTCGCCGATTACATATCTACGCACCGGTATCTCGACAACTATTCCGGCGACAGCGATGCCTTTTTGACCTCTGGTGCGGCGATTGACCGCCAGATCAATGAAGTCGATGCCGCATGTCGATATGTGGCGGGCATGCGCCGCTCATCGCGGCGGCCGTTTATCGCATTCGATGAATGGAATGTTTGGTACCGCACCCGAAACCGAACTGGAATGTGGGCTGATGGCGCATTCCCTGCGCATCTAGTGGAAGAAACCTACGATTTGCAGGACGCGCTGGTTTGCGCTCAGTTTTTGATGAGCTTTATTCGTCACGCTGACGTAGTAAAAATCGCGAATATTGCTCAAATTGTGAACGTTATTGCTCCAGTCATGACTCGTGGCGATGAGATTCTGCTGCAGACCATTTACGAAGCTCTAGCTATGTTTGTTGACCGGCGTATTGGAAACTCCTTACGAGTGGGGTACGAAGGCCCAATGCTTCCTGCGCCAGATTTTTCTGAAATCGACATGATCGACGGCGCAGCCATTTTGAATGCAGGCTCAGATCTCTACGTATATGCGGTCAACCGGTCAACAAATCAGGTCGTCGACCTAGAGATTGAGCTAGCCGGAGCTGAGCTTGAAGCGATATCGAGCGAACTTTTGCATCATGACAATCCGTCAGCAGCAAACTCTTGGGATAAGCCAAACGAGGTGCGTCGCGTGCCGCATGAAACCAAGCAAGGGCGAGCTGCCCTCGTTGAGTTGCCAGCTAACAGTTTCCTGGCAGTGACATTTCGTGTTCGCTGACCACTGTTAAATAAGCGAGGGAGAAGACATGAGCGTGCATCGCGAAATTTTGAATATTGAGGAGCTGCTGGGTCTCGATGTAGACGAACCGGTTGTGATGCTCAACTTGATGAAGTTTCGGGAGAAGTCGCTGGATGGCCACGGAAGTGGCTGGGACGCCTATCAGAGATACAGTCGTGCAGTCATCGACCTTTTGAAAGCGAACAGAGGGACAATCCTTTGGGCCGGCCCAGTCGTTGCCAGTGCTTTGGGGAACCTGCCTGATGGGCCCTGGGATTATGTGTCGCTTGTTTTGTACCCACGCCCATCGGCCTTTATCGACATGATGACATCAGTAGAGTACGAGGCTCCGAACGTTGAAAGAGAAAACGGAACTGAACGGCACGCGATCGTGGCATTGAGCACCGACTACTCAAAGTTTTTGGGAGTTCACGACCGCCAAACCTGACTTAGGTGGCTCCAGCAGCAGAATCCCTTTCCGACAGTCCCAACTTTAAGGGCTGCTGAATAGAAGAAATCACCGTTCCCTCAATAGGGGGAACCGGCGCAAGAGATGCGAAGTTCTTGTACTTCGCCAACAAAGCTTCGAGAGCGATACGAGCCTCGAGTCGAGCCAGATGTGCCCCCAGGCAATGATGCAGACCCCAACCAAATGTAAGGTGCGGGTTCGGATCTCGGTCAAGGTCTAAGTCGCCTGGGTTGTCGAACACAGCTGGGTCATGGTTAGCTGCGGCGACGCAGAGCAACACATTGTCATCTGCGCGTAATTCTTTCCCACCGCGCTCGTGGGCTACAGCGACTTTTCGGTACATGCTTCGAGTTGGGCCGAGAACACGAAGGAATTCCTCAATCGCCCTTTCTGTATCCGCTGCTCTAAGTTGCTCAACGACGTCTGGCTGGCTGGCCAATAGACCCATCGTGTTCATTAACAGCGACGTCGTTGTCTCATGCCCGGCGAATAATATAAGAGTGCAGGCCCCAACCAACTCAAGGTCCGATAATTGATCCCCAGCGCCTTCCACCAAAAGCGTCATCAACGTGCCAGACGGGTTGGCTCGTTCTCGTCTTATTAGGTGCTGGAAAAATTCGCTGAATTCGCCTGCTGCCGCGGTTGATTGCTCAGGAGCAGTGACGTGGGGGTCAGTGGCAAACACGATCGTTGCAAGATCATCAGACCAGCCTTGGAAAAGGTCTCGCTCATCGGATTTCACACCCATAATCTCAGCTATTACCCAAGCCGGTAATGGTCCGGCGAATTCCTTTCTGAAGTCGATTTCATTAGGTAAGGAGTTGACTATCTCACTCACCACGCGCGTGACTGTCTCCTCGAAAGAGGCGATTCGTCGAGGGGTGAATACGTTGCGTAACGGATCGCGGAGGTGAGTGTGTAGAGGGGGGTCGCGAAACACCATCCAGCCCCCTAAAAGTTCCACAACTTTCGCAAAGCTTGCGGGGCGGTGCTGTGCGACTCGCTCTAGTGGTGTTACTCGATCGGCGGAAAGAAGCCGACCGTCACGAAAAGCCTCGCTTAATTCGGCGTGATCTAGCACCACCCAAGCGCGGTGACTTTCGCTCCATTGAACGGGACCTTCACTGCGAAAGTCAGACCAATAGGAATTTGGATCATTCACGCTCATCGGATCGTTTAAGTTGATGTCGCGCACTGAGGGGCCTTTCATCGGGTCAGATTTGTGCCACGATCTTCATGAGCTTGAGATCGAGTATTTGTCGTCAGGGAAGACCAGCGCACAGCGCTCCGCTGTTGTTGTAGATGCGCCATTTTTCGCCCCCGCGACCAATTCCTGTCACGACGTTAATACCGGAGAGATTTCCGGACAACGGATTACTCACGTAGAATTGATCTCCGTGACCTCCGAGGCAGCGCGCAAAGAGCATGATCGAGCACAAGCTGCAGGCGAAGACAGTTACATAGACCCAGAAACCGGCTATCAAGTTTTCACTGAGAGATATCTGAAGAATAGGTCGTGGTGCTGTGAATCGGGTTGCCGACATTGCCCATGGTGAAAACCTAAAAGACCGCCCCGTGCAGAACTAAAGGGGGTCCTGGCAAACGGGGCGATCCGCAGTGAAGACTAACGGCGGACTGAGGTTTCCACTACGTATTTTTAGGCACTCGTTGACTATTGCGGAGCACTCACCACAAGATGCTTGAGCGCCGAGAATTGACCATGTGCTCCTTGGAAATTGGTGTTGGTTTGATTCTCAGTGGGCAGAGATCTGATGGCATCAAAACCTTGATACACCGCCAGCAGATACAGAAGGACGAAAAGGGCAATGCCATAAACGAGTAGCCGCTTGTTCAGTTGTATTTGCCGTTTCCAGAAGCTCTCCATTGCTTCTTACGCTAATGGGAATTAGCTACATGAGCCTCAGCTAGACAAGGCTCATAGGGTCTCGTTATGGCTAGGTGGTTGCGAAAGTTACTTGTTGGGCTTTCCCTTATGGCGATTTTTCTAGTAGCCGACGGTCTTCAAGTGCCTTTGGTCACTAAGCAACACTCTCTAAGTCAACATGTCCACGCTTTCGAGCCCACGAAAGTAGGTCCAAGCAGTCGCCCTAATCGGCTCCAGGTTGTCGTTTACGACAGAGCTAATAAAGAACTAAGGGCGTGCTATGTGTCGGGTCGGTGTCACTATTACTGCGACGTGCCTTCTTACGAATTCGACAGTTTTCGCTGGTCGGTGCTGCCAGATTCGTATTTCTATGTGCGTATCGGCGCTCTTTCGGCTGGTTATCAGTGCGGGGGAAGGCCTAGCTCACGATCTTGAGGGTTATGAAGCTGGTTAGGCGGCTTGTCGGTGGTGATCTCGAAATCCGCCATCTGGGTAATTGCGATGTTTGCTCTCTCCCAGAATTTTGCGAATTATTCTTGCAACCAGCCCTTTGGGGCGAGCGCGAGGTCCGAATCGGGGAGGGCCTGTGTAGGTCCAATTAGCAATTTCTTCATCAGTTCTAAGGTCGTATTGAACTCTGTAACTCTTCATGCCGTTTCCTCTTTTGCGGCTGCTATTTGATTTCATCTCCACGAATCATATCATAAACAAACGTTTAGTAAGCAACGCCGTGAGCCCTTGGGCACCTTGGCAGGCCACGTAATGAGTGGGAAGCCAAAACGTTAGAGGTAAGGTCGGGCGGTGACTTTCGTGGGAAATGCAGCTCAACTCGCCGCCGCCCTGTGGATCCTGAATGTTTGGATCCTGCGATTTAACAAGGAGACCGACTATCGCGGGGGTGGAGCTAAAAACCTCCCCGAAGAATTCGACGTCTACGGCTTTCCCAGTGGAACTGTTTACCTCGTAGGGGCCGCGAAAATAATACTTGCGCTTCTCCTGATAGTGGGCTTGTGGGTTGATGTTCTAGTAACGCCTTCTGCTGGATTATTAGCCCTGCTGATGGTTGGAGCAGTTGCCATGCATTACCGAGCAGGCGACCGCCCTAAAAAAGCGCTACCTGCAACTAGCGTATTAGTGCTGTCCGTTCTTGCTCTGGTCTTTACATAAGACGAAACTCTCCAGAATGACGAAGCGTCGGCTGGATACTAAAACATGGTGGATTTTGGGTCATGTCATTGACCTCGTCCACATGCCGTTCGTTATCTTGTTAGTTCTCTGGGGAGCGGCTCGGTTTCCAGGCGAGCTGTACGTTTCTATCGTCGTCACCACCGTCATTTTGCAGATAGGTCTGATGGGCTGCCCATGCTTGGCGCTGACGGGCGTGCTGAAACGCCTCCATGATCCCGACTACGTGAATCATTGGTCTTTTACAGTTTGGCTATATAAAAAATATGGGCGAGTAGCTGGCGTAGCAGTATTTGTTTTCTTTACAGGCATCGGCTTCGCGCTGAATAAATTTCTTTTCTCCTAGCTTTCGCTTTCTAACTTGAGTCAGCAATTTCCACGACGGTTGCGTTCGTCTAACTTAAACGCATGGCGAAAAATGTTCTTGGAACTGAGTTAGAAGACTGCAGCTTCGACCCACTTACGGGTTATTACCGCGACGGTTGTTGTAACACCGGAACCGGCGATCTCGGGGTTCACACAGTCTGCGCAGTCGTTACTGACGAATTTCTGGAATTCTCTAAAAGTGTTGGTAATGACCTAAGCACTCCCCACCCAGAGTTCGGTTTCAATGGACTCAAAGATGGAGACTCGTGGTGTCTTTGCGCGCCGCGATGGCAGGAAGCCTTCGAGGCGGGTGCGGCCCCTAAGGTACGATTGGCAGCTACACACATCGCTACCCTCGAATGGGCGACACTGTCGGATCTTCAGCAGTACGCAATCGAACAGTGACTCAACTCCGATGACGCAAGGCGTCTACCTGTGTAAGGTTGAACTCGTCGCCAAGCAAGGAAGCCGTTGTGTCGCAATCCGAAAATCAGTACTACGACGAATTCGGCTTCTACAGTCCTCAGGAACTGACACGAGCAACTCGCAGGCAACCTGAGAGCGACTTTCACACAGGCCCTGAGATCGGCGAAGTCGTTCCACCGATTGTTCTTCCAGACCAGCACGGGATTCTGCGTGATGTCGCTAAGTCCCTTCGTGTAAATGGGGGAGTGGTGGTGTTCCACCGTTCCGCGTATTGGTGACCCCCTTGCATGACGCAGTTGGTTCAACTGCAGCTAGTGAAAGAAAGCCTTGAGGAGGCGGGCTACTCGGTTTTCGCAATAAGTAACGACCCCATAGAAATCCTCTCGGACTTTGCTGCTAAACACGACATCACCTTCCCGCTACTATCTGATGGCGACTCGACAGTTATCAGGGCATTCGGAATAATGAACCAGCTGATACGGCCCGACGAAGGTCAAAGTATGCGCTGGTACGGTATTCCATACCCGGGTACTTACTACCTAGACGAAAATATGGCGGTCACAGATAAAGACTTTCATCAGCACCACGCCCGCCGGGCGTCTGGATCATCGGTGCTTGCCCGTGCTCTTGGCCAAGAGGTACAAGTTCACTCCGGATCCCAAAGCATCGAAGTTTCTGATCAAATTAACGTGAGCGTGGGTCTAAGCGAGCCAGTACTTCAACTGGAAGTCATATCTCATCTACTCGTCGATGTCGAAATTCCTGAAGGTATGCACGCTTACGCCCAAGGTGCGCCAAGTCAATTCTCTTGTCTCTCTATCGAGGTACAAGGTGAAGGGATTCGGGTTGGGGATGTGTCGTGGCCGGATAGCCAGTCATTGCAAACTTTGGGTATAGATGCAGAAGTACCTGTCTACACGGGTCGAATCCGAGCATCTGTGCCAATAACTGCTACCTCGGATGTGATCCGTTTAGGCCACGAGATTCCTGAAAGTCTTATGGTTTCAGTTGCTGTGAACTTTCAGCTATGCGATGACTACGAATGTTTTCTGCCGGACCAAATCGAACTGACGCTCAGTAGCGCTCTCGACCGTCTCGTCGAACCCGAAGGGCTTTCGATCTACGCCGATCGAGTGGAAGCACTGGAGGCTGAAATTGGGAGGCCGGTTCGCTAGACCGGCTGTAGGTATTGCGCGAAGGTTTGTGCATGGAGATTGAGCCGCTACACGAAGACTTTGGCGTGCGCGTCCGAGGTTTCGACCTGACGGTCCCTCTTGATTCCGAGGAAATAGCGCTGCTGCATCATTTAGTCGACGACTATTCGGTTGTTCTATTTCCAGCTCAAAGAATGACTGATGAAGCGCAAATGCTGCTCACAAGCTCTCTGGGAGAGCCCGAAGAAAATCACGTGATTTATGGCCGAACTGGCGAGCTCGTCTACATCGGCACGGTAGGTAATGTGATTGATGGGCAGACTCAACGCGACGAAAGCGATCCTCATACCCAATCGATGAAGGGAAATAACCTTTGGCACTCGGACTCTTCGTTCCGTGCGGTGCCCTCCTATATTTCGATTTTGCATGCCTACGAAGTTCCAAAGCGGGGAGGCGCCACGGAGTTCGTTAGTCAACGTGCCGCTCACAAACGACTATCGGAGACTAAGAAGACAGAGATACAAGACTTACATGTGTTACATGACTACGTGTTTAGTCGAACGAAAACAGCACCCGTTCACGACAACCATGCGGCTTCTTTGCCACCCATCGAACAAAAGCTGGTTCGATCTAATCCAAATAACGGACTTCGAAACTATTACGTCGGCGCGCATGCTCGGTCAATAGTCGGCTGGGGCGGAATCGAAAGCAGGCTTTTAATTGACGAGCTAAATGCCCTCGCGACTCGTCAGGAATATAGGTGGACCCAATTTTGGACTCCTGGAGACACTCTCTTTTGGGATAACCGATGCATATTGCACCGTGGCACCGGATATGACGCGGATCGCTACAGGCGAAATATGCGCCAAACGCGAGTGCGAGGATTAGGGCCAACGTTGAGCGAATGAGGCTCGCCACCTAATGGAATCTGTCTGCTGTTATGACGAATTCGTTACGGCTGTTGGAAATAATTGACGTCTCGCCAGCGGCGATTTAGCGTGCGGAATCCGTTGTGTAAGCAATGGGGGCTTGGATCACGCACCTGGGATCCAAGGAAACAATTAAATTGGGAGGCTCCATATGGGGTTACGACGCAACCTTTTGCGTCTACTCG
>MDSX01057691.1_pt1 | contig 36613 bp, 33 predicted proteins | sample 811141 | NCBI WGS metagenome assembly MDSX01 (sample SAMN05326642, study PRJNA326480) | marine metagenome | isolation source: seawater | place: Atlantic Ocean: South East | collected 2010
AACCATATGATTGTGATGTATTTGCAAATCCACGGATTTTATCCACATCAAAATTTGTATTTAAATTGTTAGAATTAATAAACCAAAATATTGAAAATAATAAATAAGTTATCAGAAATTTAATGTTTGGTTTTTCATTTAAAAAACTAATTACTCCAAGTATTGAAAATAAAATTACAAAAAAATTAAGATTTAAGGATGAATATGTTCCCCAAATTAAGAATAAAAAAGGAAAATAATTAACCAATTTTTCATATCTGGTTTCAAGAATTTCTATTAAAAAATAAAAAACGATTACTAGAGAAAGCAAGTAAGAGTACAAGTAAAAATTGTTTAAGCTTAATGTATTTTCATAATCTCTTACAATAAACAGATAATCAAAGTCTCGAGAGATACTTGAGTAGTATTCTTTTTCGCCATATAAATGTAGGTAATATAACAAAGTTGATAAAAATAGAGCTATTTTTTTATATTTGAATTGATATTTTTCCCCTTTTGGAATAAACGAAATTAATGCTAAAAAAAATAAACTTTGAAGTAAAAAATCTAAGTGAACATTTGTAGCAATTCTAATAACAAATTTTCTAGGTGAATATTTATCCCAACCATCTTCAATCTTTTTTTCAGGAACATAGTCTACCCAAAAGTTCTTACCAAAACATTCAACGTTGCCCTTTGGTTCTGGCCTAATTGAAATTTCGTAATCGAGATTAAAAGAATTTAAAACTTGAGATAATCCATATTCGCATCTTAATTCCCTGTAGTGGTCTAACCACCAGCTTATTTTTTCTTCTGAATCTACATCAAATTGTTCATATTCTGACACAGCAAAAAAATTAAATGCTAGAAGCATGATAAAAATTATAAAAATAAGTCTTAAAATTTTTGAATTAGTGTTTAAATTATTCAAGAATTATTTATCCTATTAGCAACTATTTTTTTTGCAATAAAATACAAAGTTGAAACCACTATTAGTGAGAAAAAAATAATTTGTTCTCCATTTACAAAATCAGATACGTCATTTGTCCAGCCACCATTGACATAATATGCACACTCTATCCATGAATTAAGGTTTACAGTATTTCCGTCCCTATCAAATAAAGCAATTACTTGAAAATTTGGATCAGGTGTAAAGATGTAGTTTGGAGAATTTGAGATTTCTGTAAAATTTGGGACTATATCATTGTCACCACAAACAACTTCTATCCTTCTTTTCATTATCTAATTGATTATATTCATTTATTAATAGTTTATTTTTAGTTTATTATTATTCCTATGATTGGTGATCCTGGATATTTCGGCCCTGACTCAATGATGTGGAAAGTCAATAAGGAAATAACAGTCCTTTTTGGCGGAGCAAGAGCATTGCTTATGCATGCCGCGCACCCTCTTATTGCTGCAGGAGCAAGGCAAACTTCTTTTTACCAAAGAGACCCATGGAAAAGACTTATAAGAACACTTTCATTACAAAACTCTGTTACTTTTGGTACAAAAACTGAAGCAGATGAAAGTGCACACAGAATAAATAAACTACACGAAGTTATCAATGGTACTGATGAAGTATCTGGTAAGTATTATGATGCTTTAGACCACGAGCAATTACTTTGGGTTCACGCCTGTTTACAAATTTCTTCGATTTATTTCTACGAAAAAACGGTAAGGAAATTATCAGAGGAAGATAAAAACAAATATCATCAAGAAAACTCATTTGCAGCAGAACTTGTTTTGGTAAAAAAAGACGAAATACCAAAAACCCACGAAGAATTAAAGCAATGGGTAATATCAAAATCTAGAGAAAAAGATTATCTTATAATGACAGATGTTGCCAAGGATGTTTATGACATTATAGGAGGTGGTCCAGTACCTCGCCATATTAAACCTATTTGGCCATTTATAGCATTTACAGCTTTTAACACTTTGCCTAAAGAATTTAGAAAATTGTATGGTATTAAAGACACAAAAATAAAAACTTTCTTTCTTAACTTTAATTTATTTTTACTAAAGTTTTCTAGGCCTTTTTTACCCCCTTTCTTCAAGCTTATAGCACCAGCTCGATGGGCTAAACAGAGAATTACAAAAAGTCCAAGTCTTAAATTTAGTGATAAAGCAAATTACTAATATATATAATACGAATATGGAAAATGAAAATAATTGGTCTGATATTACTGATAGCTTAGGTAATGTTGCTAAAAAAATTAATGAAAAAATTAATGAAGAAGAAGTTGTTGATGATTTGAAAGACACCTTTAAAAGTACTGTTGAGAACACTTCTAATCTTTTGAACAATATGCTTCACACAGTCGAGTCAACTATAAACGATGAAGAGATTCGTAAGGAAACCAAAGATATAATTCAAAATATAAATATTGAGCTTAAAAATATATTAGAAGACACCAAAAATAAATTTTCAAACATTTTTGATGATATTACAGAAACAGAAGAAGAGTAGTTCTTTAAATTCAATTTAAGAAAAATATTTGTATATACTAAATTCTGTAAATTTATAGGGGTCGGTAGCTCAATTGGTAGAGCAGGAGCCTTTTAAGCTCAAGGTCGTGGGTTCGATTCCCACCCGACCCACTTAAATGCCGCTAATTTTAGATCTTAAAAGTGAAAATGGTGTTTTTAAAATAATTTTAATATCTAATAAAAGAGTCCAATTTTCAATATATTCTAAATCGTATTTGTACCATATGTTGAAATCATCTGTATTACGTTCATTTATTTGAAGTAAACCTGTAATACCTGGCATAACATTCAGTCTTCTTATATAGTTCTGGTCATAATATTTGTTATCTTCTGGAAAAAGTGGCCTTGGTCCGACAACGGACATTTCACCTTTTAAAACATTAATTAGTTGCGGAATTTCATCGATACTGTACTTTCTTAAAAAATTTCCACCTTTAAAAATTCTTGGATCATTTTGTATTTTAAAAAGTGGACCCGAGTGTTCATTCAACTCTTCAAGCTCTTCTCTTTTATCGTGGGAGTCTACCTTCATTGTTCTAAATTTATACATATCATAAGTTTTTCCATGAAGCCCAACTCTAGTTTGCTTTAAAAAAACCGGTCGACCGTCAAGAATTAAAATATAAAAAACGGCAATTAATCCAATTGGAATATATATTATTGAGAAAAGTATTAAGCATGTGATATCCAGGAATCTTTTTGCTATATAATTTGATCCATACTGGATGTCATTATTTAAATAGATAATTTCTTTATTTGAAATTCTTTCACTTCTGTATATTACATTTGTGTTAAATGTAAATTCTGGATCAGCAATGATTAAAATTTTCTTATTTAAGTTAATTAGATACTTTACAAATTTATCCGGCAAAGTTTTTATTCCGGAGAAGTCAAAGACTACTATATTTATCTCACTTTTCTTATTAATGCTTTCAATAGTTTTTTCATAATCTTCAAACATGGTGCTAGTATTTTCAAAATTTGCTAGCTCATTTCTTAATGATATGATTCTAAGACTTCTAAAAAGTGAATCAGGTTTTAGATTAAAGCAAATATAATTTTCTTTTGTTGGGTTTCTTCCTAATGCTGAAGATATAAATTCACTATTTCTGAATGAAACTAGCACTAAAGGAATAATGAATGTTAGAACTATTGTATGAAACCTTGAAACTTCATCAAATCTAAATAGCTGTAAAAAACTAAGAAAACAAGCTGTCCAAACTAAGTATATTGGTATGAATTCATCAAGTATATTTTTACTCGTTGTAAACATTAATTCATTCGTATATGAATAGAAATTAGAAGAATAGAGTATTATTAAAAAAACAAATACGAAAAAAGCAAGATAAAAATCAATTTTAATAAAATCATTAGTCACAAAAGGGTAAAACCTGTCTCTGTCTTCAAATAAGTTATCTTTAATTTTTATAAAACCATCGAAGTAATCTCCTATCAGATAATTATCAAAATACCATATCGTTATGGCTGTAATAAGTCCTTGTAAGAATAAGAATCTTAAAAAGTATTTTGATAATTTATAAATTTTCACTGTTTTTCATAATAGTAATTAAAAAAATTTCTATTCAAACAAATTTTTTCCTTATATTAGAATTACTAGATATATTGGGGGCGTGGTGAAGTCTGGAGTTCACGCCTGCCTGTCACGCAGGAGGTCGCGGGTTCGAATCCCGTCGTCCCCGCTTATTTGGCCAGATAGCTCAGTCGGTAGAGCACTTGTCTGAAAAACAAGGGGTCGGCAGTTCGATTCTGCCTCTGGCCACGAGATTTACTAATTACTTACTACAATTAATAATATGATTTTCCAAAAGAATCTAAGTTCTATAATTGTCCCCTTTTATAATGAAGAGGCTACATTAGAAAAGTCTGTATTTAAATTAGTCAATGAAAAATTTAATAAAGAAATCATCTTAGTAAATGACGGATCAACTGATAAATCCAAGGATATTGCATCAAATTTAGAACAAAAATATGATTCTATAAGATTAATAAATTTTAAAGAGAACAGAGGAAAAGGCTTTGCTGTAAAAACAGGAATGCAAGAATCTTCAGGAGATATTGTAGGTATTTTTGATGCTGATCTGGAATACTCTACAGAAGATTTAAATGATTTAATCGAATTTATAAGAAAAGAGAATACCGACTTTGTTTGTGGCTCAAGGTTTATTGGGAATAAAGACAGAAAAAATATTTACTTAAGAACTTTTATAGCAAATAAATTAATGAGTTTATTATTTTCATATGTTTACAAAAATAAAATAACAGATGTTGCTACATGTTTAAAAGTTTTTAAAAGAGAAATTATTGAAAATATTAATATTGAAAAAGATGATTTTTCAATTGAAATTGAATTGATAGCTAAAGCAATATCTCAAACTAGTGATTTTAAGGAGATACCAATATCATATAATGGTCGAAGCTATGCAGATGGAAAAAAAATAAAATTTTTAGATGGTTTTAAGTATATTTTTGCAATATTTAAGTTTAAATGAAAAATATTAAATTAGATTTTTCTGTTTTAATCTTTATTGCAATTAGTTTCTCAACATTTTTTATTTTAATCTACAACATACTCCACTTCAATCCAATATTAGGATATGATGCAGAAGCTCACTTCAGATATGTAGATTATCTAGCCCGATATCTTCCTAGAGAAATTAAATTACCTTCTCAAGGTGAAACGAGAGAATTTTTTAACCCACCACTTGGGTATTTCTTCCCATCAATAGCTCAAGTATTTTGTAGAAATTTGATAAATTCAAATAATTTACTAAATGATTGCCGCCCAATTTACGGGAAAGCAACACAAATATTTCAATCTATAATGTACTTAATAACAATATTAATAAATCTTTATACCTTAAAATTATTTAATAAATCAAAAAGTTTTTTTAATGTTAGCTATTTAATACTCGTCTCTTTATTGGCTGTAAACTACAGAACTATTTCTATGGTCCGAGGAGAACCATATATTTTATTTTTCCTAAGCTTGTTTTTACTTATTATTTATAAAGCTGAAAATAATGATTATTTTTTGAGTTTTAAATTTGTTTTTCTAAGTGGAATAATAATTGGATGTATTGCATTAAGCAGGCAATGGGGATTTTTATTATTTATACCATTAATTATTTTATTGTTTTTCAAAAAATCTAAAAGACAGTATTTAATTTTTTGGTCTTTAAGTTCAATAATTGGTTTTTTATTATCGGGCTGGTTTTATATTGGGCTTTACAGAAAATACGGCTCTTTTACTGCTTTTAATATGGAATCAAAAGGTTTTTCATTTGCAAATCAAGAACTAACTTTTTATTTTCCAAGTATTGATCAATTGATATATTTATTTTCAAAACCTATAAGACCTTATTTAGATAATCAATTTTTATCTATTTTGTATTCTGACTTGTGGGGAGATTATTGGGGATACTTTACGTTTACATCAAGATTTCTAGATATCGGTAGGGGTCAGTTATCTATAGGAGATTATCTTGCAAGAGTTAATTTAATCTCTATTATTACATCTATAGTTATCATTATTTTTTGTTACTTTTCTTATAAGAAATACAAATCAATATTTTTAGTAAAGTATATTAATTTAGCTTTATTCACAAGTTTTGTAGGGTATTTACTATTTACAATTGCATACCCTAATTCAACTGGGGATACTATTAAATCTACTTACATAATTCAAGCATTCCATTTAATGGTTTTTTTAGCCTCGATATATTTCAATGATTTGAAAAAAATAAATAAAAAAGTTTTCAATTTTACACTAATGATATTTGTTGTAATTTATTTTCATAATTTCCAAACTTATTTATCACATTTCCCATTTAATTATTTTCCATAAATAATATTGAATATATGAATAATAAAAAAATAGTAGTTTTTACCTACGACTTTCCTCATAGAAAATCATTAACGGGTATGCAAATAATTAAAAATTCAAAATTTCAAAACATATATATAGTAAGTCAACCATGGGTTGAATTAAACTTTAGGAAATCTAAAAATAGAAAAGAAGTTTTTGAAAGTGAAATTTTAAACCCAACAGATGTTGGAAAGGCATATGGTTGGGAAACTTTTATTGGAATGCATAATTCTGATGAAGCTATAAATTTTTATGAGAATTTAAATCCAGATTATGGAATAATACTTGGTGCAAGAATATTATCTAAAAATGTAATTGATTGTTTTTCTGGAGGTATTTTTAATTTTCATCGGGGATTACTTCCCGAAAACAGGGGTCTGGATACAATAAAATGGGCAATTTTTAACAATATACCTCAGGGCATCACAACTCACTTAATCGATGAAAATATAGATGTGGGAAGGAAGGTATATAAAGAACCAATAGAGGTCAATAAAGAGGATACAATATTTGATGTTGATTCAAAATTATTCTATTTAGAAATGAGACATTTAAATAAAATACTTAATGATGAATTTAAATTCCCTAAACCAGAGAGTTTGAAAAGTAGCTATAAAGCTCAAAAAGCGGTGCCTGATGACATTGATAATAAAGTATTTGAGGACTTTAGTAGTTATAAAGAAAATTATTCAGAAATATTAAAAACTTTTAATTCAAATTAAGAATCGTTCTACTTTAATTTAATAAACTTACTTTTTTTGAATTCATCTTGGTTGTTTTTAACGATTGCATCAAAAAAGTTCCAGGCCAAAACAAGAATATATTCATACTTATCGACATTTACCGATTCTTTTGATTTAATTTGTATATTTGTTTCAGGAATATATTTATTTTGCTTTATCTCACTATCTTCAAGTACATACTTAAAGTATGAATCATTTATTCCAAAATAATTTAAAACAGTGGTTGCTTTTGCAGGAGCTCCATACCCAATAATTTTTTCATTGTTTTCTAGTATTTCTTTAATTTTTTTTAATGAACTTGATTTTATATTTTCTACATTTTTCGCAAATCTATAATATGTTTCAATTTTGTCTAACTTGTTTTTCTTTTCTAGTTCTATATATTTTTTTACACTATTATCTAAACGTTTATTTTTATTTTTAGTAGCGTAAACTCTTAATGAACCACCATGAGTATCTACTTCTTTTACTTTATAGACTTTCATATTCGAGTTTTCAAAAAAGTTTAATATTGATAGTAAACACCAATAATTTACATGCTCGTGGTAAACATTGTCGAATGTTAAGTCTTTTATAGTTCTTAATAAGTATTGGATTTCAAAAATAAACTCACCATCTTTCTTAAGCAGAATTTCGGTATTTTCCAATATTTCTCTTAGTCCATCACCATGGGCAAAAACATTAAATGCAGTAACCACATCAGCTTTTCCATATTTTTCTGAAATCTTTTTTACTGTTTTTTTATTAAAATATTCAGGAAATGTAGTAAGTTTGTTTGAATTTGCAATTTTAGCGACATTTTTTGCAGGCTCTACTCCAATAGCTTTTATACCTAGTTTTTGAACAGGATCTAAAAAGATGCCATCGTTACTTCCAATATCAACAACTACAGATTTTTTATTAAGTTTTAAATTAGTTTTCAATTCTTTTGCAAACCTTACGAAGTGGTCTCTAAATTGCTTAGATGTAGAAGATAGGTAAAAGTAATTATCAAACATTTTTTCTGGTGGAACAACAACACTTAGTTGTGTATTTGAGCACTGATTACAAAAATTCAGGTCAAGAGGGTATAGGTCGTTTTGGGCATTTTTTTTGTCATTTAGATTATTTGCGAGCGGTGAAAGGCCTAATGATAGATAATGAGTGAAACCTCCTCCACAAACTCTACAATCTACTTTGTAGCTCTCAATTAAATTTTGAAACAGTTTTTCGTCTACTAGTTTATGGGGAATTGTATGAGTTATTCCATAATTTTTATGTTCTCGTTCACCGTTTACCAAATTTAATAATATTGAGTCTTCAAGGAAAATCATTGTGTGAGAAACATTGGGAGGAATTGTTGAAAGCTCGCCTTCTTTTATTAGCCTTGTTTCAACTACAGAATTTGGGTCTTTTAGATTTTTTGTAACACTTATGTACATCCCTTTAATTAGAAGACACTTTTGAGTTTGTATTGGATGATAATGATTACCTCTTAGTGTATGCTTTTTTGATTCAACGTATCCAATCATATTTACCTTATCATCAAAATAGTAATTTGAGATAATGCCTCTATCATCGATAAAGTCATCTTGACCCGTTTCAATAATTTCATTTGATAAATTTATTTCTCGTTTCATCCAAGCATCATGCATTTCTTCAACAGAATGTTTTAAATTATATAAAAACTTAAAACCTGTTTTTTTAATTTTTTGATTAGATAGTGTATATCCGTTATTTGGTATATCATCATTTGTACTTTTTAAAATTAAATTTTTGTTTACTTTTTTACAAACCTCAGCAAGTTGCTTTACTGTAACTGACTCGTTTGCCACATGGTAAATTTCTTTACTTATATCATTGTTTTCTCCAACGAATTTCATACACCTTGCAACATCAACTACAGACACTAGACTTTTTAACTGGACTCCCTTTGCAAACAAACTTAGTTGACCATTTGATGCAGAGATTTTAGCAAAAAGATTTGTGACTGTATTTAGCCTCATAGAATCAAAGGAAAGTCCGTAAACAGATCCTAGTCTTAAAATGACAAAGTTTTTTTTAGAATCTATTATATTATTTTCTGAAAAAAACTTCCCTTTAGAATATGGAAGTACGGGGGAGGGCTTAAAGTCCTCTCTAATATTTAGTTCCTGCTTCTTAAGACCTTCAAACACAACATGACTTGATGGAAATACTATTTTTACATCATCCTTACTATGTTTAAGAATATTTTTTGTACCATTTATGGCAACATCCATAATTTGTTTATCTCTTACAGGATCTTTATCTTTGATAGTAGTTCCAACATCTGTAATTTCAGTAAGGTGATATATAATGTCCGCATCCTTAACAGCTTCTTTGATGTTTTCTTCATCAAGAATATCCATTTGTTTGAAATCTATTCCCCATTTTCTAAGTTGATTAATTCTTGAGGAAAAGAAAGACCTATCTAAGACTGTTACTGAAAAGTTTCTTGTGTCACCAGAATAAACTTTACAAAGTTCCATTCCAATGTAGCCAAGACCACCTGTGATTACAATTTTCTTCATATACAAATTTTTCGAATCATCATAGTTTAACAATTATATTTAATAAGAAGTCAATAATGTGTATTTTTAATTACTTTTTTGAGCTCAAAGTTATCATATACATACAAAAAAAGTTAAGTTAAGTTAGAATAATTAAAGGTTAAATGGTTGTTCATTTAAAAATGAATTGACAGTTCGATTCTGCACAAACCGCAATGAGTAAAAATGTTTTGTTAACTGGTGGAGCTGGTTTTATCGGCCATCTCGTAATTAAAGAAATATTAGTCAATACTGACTGGAATTTAATCATTATAGACCGATTAAGTTACGCTGGAAATTTAGAAAGAATTAATGAAGTACTTGAAGAAGTAGATGATGAATCTAGAAAAAGAGTAAACTTTTTTTATCATGACTTAAAAGCAGAGCCACATGAAGGAATAATTGATAAGTTATCAGAAATAAACATCATTCTTCACATTGGCGCATCTTCTCATGTAACAAGATCTGTTAAAAATCCATTAATTTTTGTTCAAGACAATATTTTAGGGACGTTTAATTTATTAGAATTTGCTCGAAAATTAGAAAATCTTGAGTTATTTTATTACTTTAGTACAGATGAAGTATTTGGCCCCTCAGAGGCAGATGTAAAGTTTTTAGAATGGGATCGTTACAATTCTAAAAATCCATATTCCGCTACTAAAGCAGCTGCAGAAGAGTTAACAATTGCTTATGCTAACACGTACTCAATACCATCGTTAATAACCCACTGCTCAAATGTATATGGTGAAAGACAACATTCAGAAAAGTTTATTCCTAATACTATAAAAAAAATACTTAACAATGAAGAAGTTTTGATTCACACTGACTCCAACAATATTCCTGGTAGTAGGTATTACATTTATAACCAGGATTTAGTTAAGTCAATATTATTTTTAACAAAAAACTTTTCAACGGTTAAAGAGAAAGCATATGAAGTTCAAAAAAAAGAACCAACAAAAGTTAACATCACTGGTTCAAGCCTAATTAGCAATCTTGAAGTAGCAGAATTAATTTCAAAAAAACTAAACACAAAATTTAAGTATGAACTGCAGAACCAAGATCCGGACAGACCAGGTCATGATGTTAAATACGGTCTAGATAATAAACTTTTAACTGATTTGGGAGGCGTGTTTGATAGGGATTTTGAAAAAGGAATCAATGAAACAGTTGATTGGTATTTAGATAACAAATCTTGGTTATAAAAATAATTTGAGAGTAGAAATTTAGTAACATTTTGTTTTCTTTGTAGTTTTACTTATTAGTATTTATCTATGAATTCTAATAATTTTTGGAAAAACAAAAATGTGATAGTTACTGGCCATACTGGCTTTAAAGGCTCCTGGCTGGTTAACTTGCTTAAATACTTAGATTCAAACATTGTCGGAATTTCAAGAGAAAAATATGAAGGAATCTATAAGTTAAGCTCTGTCTCTCAGCTATTAGAAGATGAAATATTCATCGATATTTCAAAAGATATAGACATACCCGAAAAATTATTTAAATCGTTTCAGCCAGATATTGTGTTTCATTTTGCTGGTCAAAGTCTTGTACCTGTTGGTTACAGCAATCCTCTTGATACTATAAATACAAATATTGTTGGCACTTACAATGTTCTAAATTATTTTGATAAGTTTGATTCAGTTAATTCAATTGTCGTTTCCACAACCGATAAAGTTTACCTAAATCCAAATAATCTAAATGTTGAAACTTCAACATTAGGCGGAAAAGACTATTACGGTGCTAGCAAAGCTAGTGCGGAGTTTATTATAAGTTCTTTTTTAAATAACAACCCTTCAACCAACATTAGTGTAGTTAGGTCTGGAAATGTTTTAGGAGGTGGGGACAGGGCTTTTAAGCGCTTGGTGCCCGACCTAATTAAAGCGATTAAATTAAATCAAGATTTTGAAATTAGACAACCAAATTCTGTAAGACCGTGGCAATATGTTTTAGATTCTCTCTTAGGATATCTTTATGTCGCAGAGGAGAATTATACAAATTCAATATCTGAGGTTTACAATTTAAATTCTTCAGTAAATAATCAATATACAGCTGGATATATAGTTGATAAATTCAATAAAATTTGGGGTACCAATATAAATATTATTGAATCAAAAGATAAAAGTTTTAAAGAAGTAGATATCCTAAATCTTGATTCAAGCAAAGCTAAAGATAAACTAAATTGGAGTCCAAAGCTAGAAATAGAAGATTTAATTGAATTAATAGTAAATTGGGAAAAAGCTCATATTAAAGATATTGATGATAAATATACGTTGAATGAAATAAATAACTATTTTTCGTTATTCAACTAGGCTAGGTTTCCAGGGTGCTTTATTTTCTTCCCACAATTCGTTTAATTCTAAGTATTCTCTGTAAGTATCCATCGGTCTAAAGAAACCATGATGTTTAAACGCACCAAGTTCATTATTTTTTGCAAGATTAACTAGGGGTTCATTTTCAAATGGCATGTCTGTATCTATATAATCAAATACTTTTTTATTTAAAACCATAAATCCAATATTTACATAATGATTTAATGTTGGCTTTTCAATAAAAGATTCAACTTGATTATTTTCATCAAAATTAACAACACCAAATCTAAATTCTGGTTTGTGAACAGTAATTGTTGCTATTTTAGGATTATTCTTGTGAAAGTCTAAAAGTTCATGAATTTTAACATCTGCTAAACCATCTCCATAAGTCATTAAAAAGTCATCACTTTCAAGATGCTCTTGAATACTTATTAATCGTCCTCCAGTTTGGGTGTCGGTACCAGTTGAAATAATTTTTATTTTTTCATTAGGATTATTTTTAAAATAATCAAATAGAACCTCTTCTTTATAACCACTACAAATAATATATTTAAAATCACCGAATTGATCAAAGTAGTTTGTTATATGAGTTAAAACTGGAACACCTCCAATTTTTACCATTGGCTTTGGAACAACCTGAGGGTTTTCTCTCATCCTAGTGCCTTTTCCACCAGCTAAAATTACTATATTTTTAACACTAGAATTCATTAAGTAGAATTATAATGATAGCCATTTTAAAATGCATAAATAGTGAAACAATTAGAGTTATAAAATGATTAAGTTTGTGAGACGCTTGTATCTAATTTTTTATAGTCGATTCTTAGAAACTAAAAAAAATTTAAGACTTTTTAGAGAAAATGTTTACTTCAAGCCAACTGAAAAAATAAAGAGAATTATTTATTCTCTTATATATGCAGAACAACCAAAATTTTTAAATCATGAACAAAAAAGATTTGGTAATCGAAATCCAGATAAAACATTTCTTGTTATTAGATTGTCTCTTGGAGGAGGAATATATTCCAATTTAAACAATATTTTATATTTATTAATTTATTCACAAAAAAATAATTATATTCCTGTTATAGATTATGAAAACTATCCAAATTACCTTAGAGAAAAAAATGAAATAAATGGTTCTAAAAATAGTTGGGAATATTTTTTTGAACAACCATTTAATACTAATTTACAAGAGGTTTATCAAAGCAAGAATGTAATTTTATCAAACAATAGATCACAGTATTACTTTAATAAATTAGATTATGACTATTTTTTTGATGCAAAAATTCTTAGTTCTGAGAAACAATTATCTGAAATGAACAATTCAACTAAATTAATTCCATATAATAAATCCACTCAAGAATTTATTGATAATACTCTAAACCCTTTATTTAAAAATAAATCAAAAGTTATTGGTGTTTCAATAAGAGGTACAGAGTATGCAATTCAAAAAATTGTAAAAGATCACTACAAGCCATTTGATGATGTTGAAGCTATAAAAATTATAAAGGAAAGAATGAATGAATTTGGCTATGAGTATATATATTTATCTACTGAACAGCAGGAATACTATGATGCTTTTCAAGCAGAGTTTGGTGACAAATTAATTGCCATGGATAGAAAAAGATATTTGCAAAAAGACGTTGAAAATTTAGAATTTGCATTAGAAAAAAAATTTGATAGAAAAAATGATAGATATTTTACTGGGCTTGATTACATAGCCGATACAGAAGGTCTCCTGAGGTGTGATCATATAATTGGAACTTTGACAAATGCATTTTATTATGTGATTATCAGAAATTTTGAATTAAACAATAAACTAGAACTTATTGATAAAGGTCTTCATTAGGTTTAATTAGAAGGCAAAACATTATGGAAATAGAAAAAAAACTAAGAGAAGAAATAGAGTCACTGGTCAAAGATTATTTTGAAAAAGTTCATTATGAACAGAATTTTGTTCCACATATTTCAAAGGTTCCAGTTACTGGAAAGGTTCTATTTAAGGAAGATTTAGTGAATTTAGTAAATTCAAGTTTAGATATGTGGTTAACTGCTGGCGAATATACAAAATCATTTGAAAAGTCTATATCAAAATTTCTTGGAAATAGGCATACTTTATTTGTTAATAGTGGTTCTTCAGCAAATTTACTTGCTATTAGCGCTGTAAAAAAACATTTTGATTGTAAAGATGGTGATGAAGTTATTACATCCGCTGTCAACTTTCCAACTACGTTAAATCCAATAATACAAAATAATTTAAAACCAGTTTTAGTTGATGCTGAACTTGATTCTTACAATATTGATGCAAACTTAATTGAAAAAAATATTACTGAAAAAACCAAAGGAATTGTTTTAGCTCATACTCTTGGTAACCCATTTAATCTTGAAAAAATTATGAAAATTAAAGAAAAATACAACCTTTTTTTGGTTGAAGATATGTGTGATGCTTTTGGATCAAAATATGATGGAAAATTTATTGGCAGCTTTGGAGAAGTAGCTACTTTATCTTTTTATCCTGCACATCACATAACTACAGGAGAAGGTGGAGCCGTTTTGACTAATTCTCCAAAAATAAAAAAAATAATTGAATCATTAAGAGACTGGGGTAGAGATTGCTATTGTCCCCCTGGAGAAGACAATACATGCAAAAAAAGATTTGATTGGCAATTAGGAGGTTTGCCGCACGGATACGACCATAAATATACTTACTCTAATATAGGATATAATCTTAAAGCTTCAGATATGCAGGCAGCAATTGGAGCATCACAGATAGAAAAAATTCCTGATTTTATCAAAGCTAGGATAAGAAACTTTGAATATCTTTATGAAAAATTCACTGATTTTGAAGTATTTGATCTTCCAAAATGGGATTCAAAAGCTGAACCTAGTTGGTTTGGTTTTCCATTAACTATAAATAATAAAGCAAACTTTAAGAGACTTGATTTATTAAAATTTTATGATGAAAGGAACATTGGCACTAGGTTATTATTTGCCGGTAATATACTTTTACAGCCAGCTTATATGGACTTGAAACTAGGAAAACCAGAAGATTTTCCAGTTGCAAATAATGTTTCTGAAAATACTTTTTGGCTTGGAGTTTTCCCAGGACTCACCAAAGAAATGCTTGATTTTGTAGTAAATTCTACAAGAGAATTTTTAGATCATAATTGAAACAGTTTATTTACTCTTTTACTTAATATAGAATATTCAATATGAATTCATTTAAAGCTTGCATTGAATCATTGCTTAAATTCAATAATGATTTAGATAATTTAATTCTTTATCCAAACCAACTTACTGGTGAAGAAGAAGAAAATGCAATAAAAATTCAAAAAATATTAAACAAAAACTCTGAAGAGATATTAAATGGTTTATCAGAAAAATTTAAAAAATTTAAAAAATTTAAAAAAGAATATCAGGCTTTGTTGATAGTTTTTTATGGTGATTTAAATTTTTCTGAAAATTTTAATATCGAAACTTGGGAAAGCTTTATTGATACAACAGAATTGATTGACAATAAAGAAGATGTGAGTATTCATATTTCACAGTTACTTGGCTAATTTTTTAAATTTATACATTTTATTAACAATATCAAAAATATCTAAACTAGCTCTCCAACCAATTTTGTCATAAATTTTCATAGGATTACTTTTTATTATCATTGGTTCTCCTTTTCTAAGTTTATTAGTATTTACAACAATATGATCTTCATACTGCTTATTAATTATCCCAAAAATATAATCAACTATTTCATTTAAACTTGTAGTCCTGCCAGATCCTATGACATAAGAACCAGAAAAATTATTGTAAACAAGATTAAACATAGCTTCGCACATTTCTTTTGAGTAAGTCCAGTCTCTAGTAATTTCTAAGCTAGGAAGTTCTATTGTTTTCATATTCCCGTCTTCTATATTTATTACTCCTTCAATTAACTTCATGATTAAAAAGTTTGAGTTTCTAAATTCTGATTCGTGATTAAACATTATTCCAGAAATAATATTCCAATTAAATTCTTCTCTAATTTGCAACGTCTTCAAATGAATACCATGCTTTGCTTTTGCGTAAGCTGTATTAGGGGCAAATTCAGAAGACTCATCAAAAGCATTTTTTGATTCATAACCATACATTTCTGATGAAGATGCTTGAAAAAAATTACAAAAATTTTTACTTTTAATAAGTGAATTTATAATATTTTCAAATCCAATATTAGTTACATTAGTCATTTCATCTGGATTATTGATAAAACTACTCACAGAACTTGGACCCATTAAATTAAAAATATAATCTGGATGTATGTCGTTTATAAATTTAAATACAGATTCAAAATCTAAATAATCTAATTCAACAACTTTAATTCGTGAAAGATCTGCAGAGTTATTTATTGAAAGGAGTTTATTGAAGTTAAAATTTTTCTTACTTCGAGTGCAAAGATAAATATTAGATTTAGTATCACGCAAAATTTTGTCGGTTAAAAATATTCCATCTTGTCCAGATGCCCCTGTAATTATTATTTTCAATTAAAGCCACCTAGTAATAATATAAGTATCGAAAACACTATTTTAAAAAGCAATGTTTTTTACTTTATGTGGGTATAAAAATTTAATCTTTAAAGTCATCTTTTGATTTTATTCAAATAAAATAAAAAGATGCGTATTAATCTCAAAAGAATATTTAACTTCATTCTTTTTATCTCTCTCGGTTACTTTTTATATCTAAATGTAAAGGGGGCATTCCAGCAAATATCTTATCACCACCTTCATATTGATGAGAGGCAAGTTATAGAGACTGTCTTGAATGTTTTTCAAGTAACTGATCAATTTAATAGATTTGAATCAATATCTAATAACTTTTTCAAAAGCATATTAACAATTTTAGGAGAGATCTTAATTGGGGGGAATTTAGATTTTGGGCGTTTATATAAAAATATATTTGTATTTTTTGCAGGCCCTTTTTACTTCTTAGACACAACAGCAGTGATTATAGTTGAGCGATTTATTCAAATTTCTTTTTTTTATGCTTCAATTATTTATTTTTCAATTCATTTTGTAAATAAAGATAAAAGACTATTTTTTATGATTGCTTCTTTTTCAATTCCTGGAGCTTATTATATAATTGAAAATCCTAAACCAGATTCATTAATAGTATTTTTCCTACTGGTTGCCTTCAAAAAGGTATTTGTAGATTCCAAATATGAATCAGCATTTTTATTTGTTGGAATTGCTGTTGGATTAAAAATTATTTCAATTGTTCCAGGAATTATTTTGGGTATTTATTTGATTTATCCACTAAAAAAAATCAATAATTTAAATAAATTTATAAAAACTATTTTTTATACAATTTTAGGAGTTTTTATTGCTCAACCAGCTTTGTTAATTCCAAGTCAAAGAATTTATTCAAGAATTATTTCAGCAAATATCGCAGCATCTAGATACAATCAAGAAAAGTTTTTCTCGCTTAATTTTGAAAATATGCAGATGTGGTTTGTTGAGCTTTCGCATTATTACAATCTTCCTAGAGAGCTCTTTTATGTACTTTACGCAATAGTCATTTATGAAATTCTTCGTAATTCAATTAAATCAATAAATAAAATAAGTAACTTTTATTTAATCTCTTTTTTTATTGTATCTTGTTTTATCCTATTAAATGTTGAAAGAATTTGGATATACTATCTTGCTTTTCCCACATTTTTCTTAGTTTTTTATATATTTTCATTAACTGATTTAAAAACCTATTCTTTAAAATTTTTAACAGTTTTATTGTTAATTTTTTGTATAAGTGGATTAAATACTCACCATGAAAAAACATCAAATACGTTTTTTTCAATTGATAACAAAAAAGAAGAAACAATGTATCAGGCATTAAGCTTTATACAATCTGAGTATCAAGATCAATTAAATATTTACAATGCTGTTTACTGGGATCCTGATTTTTATTTTCCTAGACAAAACGTCACATATTTAGGCAATTTTAGAGTTCTTGAAAATTGGGAACAAGGAATAGAATTAGAACCTCTTTATTCAAGTGTTGACTTTATTGTTTCTCAAAAAAAATTCCAAATAAATAATAATAAAGTCGTTATGCATAAGATAGATAATTTGTATATATACTTTATTAATGAGAAATAGTTACTAAGAAAATATTTAATTATTTATTTCCATTTAAATATAAAAATATAATGAACTTTTAATATAGAAATAGTGAAATAATGCCATGAACAAAAACAAATCTTTGAAAGTTTATATTAATAAAGTTAATGAAGACTGGATTATTGATAGAGTTCGTAAAGAGTGGGTATCAAATAATAATCCATACTCTAAGTATTTTTCATCTTGCAATGTAGTTTGGCTTATTGCTCCTTGGGTTTGGAAAGAAAAATCTTATAAAAAATTATTAAATAAAAAAGTAATTTGCTCAATATATCACATAGATGAAGACAAATTTTCAAACGATGATTTAATAAATTTTGAAAATCGAGATAAATATGTTGATGCTTATCACGTTATTTCTCAAAACACTCAAAAGCAAGTTAAAAAATTAACAAATAAAAAAATATACTCAATCCCTTTTTGGATAAATGAAGATTTGTGGTTTCCAATTGATTCAAAAAATGAGCTAAGAAAAAAATACAATATTGATCCGAATTCTTATTTAATCGGCTCATTTCAAAGAGATACTGAAGGGGCAGACCTCATTAGCCCAAAACTCTCAAAAGGTCCCGATAGGTTTTTAAAAATAGTTTCAAAAATTAAAGAAAAAAATGAGAATATACACATCCTTCTTGCCGGAAAGCGAAGACAGTATCTGATTTCTGAGCTAAAAAAACATCAAATTAATTTTACTTACTATGAAATGCCACCAATTAATGAATTAAATGAGTTGTATAATTGCCTTGATTTGTACATAGTTTCATCTAGGTATGAAGGTGGCCCACAAGCTATATTTGAATGTGCATTAACAAAAACACCAATTATTTCTACAAATGTAGGTGTTGCACCAGAAGTTTTAAGCCCAACCTCAATCTACGATATGTCAAATTTTTCTTCAGCGAGAGCAGATGTAAATTATGCTTTTTTAAATGCACAGAAATATACTATTCCAAATGGATTTGAAAATTTTATACAAATGTTTAATGAAGTTTTAGAGGACTTAAATGAAAAATAAAAAGATAATTAAATATATTTATTTATTTGCAAGCAATCTATTCAAAAAAAATAGGTATAAATTATTAAATTATGATATTTTATTTAAAAATTATAAGTTTGATAACTTTATTAAAGAAGTCGATAAAAATTATGGAAGTTTTAAAAAGATAAAACATCCAAAAAATATGCTAACAAATGAAATGAATGAGGTTACAAAAAAGTCATTTAATGAATCTAATCATTTGAAAGATTCTTTAAGTTCTAGATTTTTCTTTTATGAATTAAATAGCTACTTTAATAATGATTATTTTATATGTCTGAATTCTTCAATAAGTAAAAAATTATTGGATTCTTTTCATTTGTTTCCTCCGAATATATTCGTGTTAGATAAAATGTTTGATTTATATAAAGAAAATAGAATCGGAGATAATCTTGTTATTGATTTTCCCTGTGGGATTACAAATTTTCATCAGTATTTGAGTGTTTTTTACAATGAAGAACTATTGATTGGAATAGATAATTTTTCTCAAATATCAAAAGAAGATATTTTAAAATACCAATCTAATCTTAAAAAGTTTCAGATTTATGAAAACATAGAGAATCCTTATTTTGATAATGCAAAAACAGATGTTGTTGTTGCAGTGAGTATTGAAATTAGAGATATAACTTCAGACATACTTAAGTTAAAACCTAAGTATATTTTTCTTGGTTCAAGTGATTTAAATCATGATTTAACCAATTTAGAGGAATATTTAATGGATTACAGTCTTGATGAGATTAATCATGCATATATTTTATTAAAGAAAAATTAGGTATAACTTATATATATGAAAAACATAACTTATATTTTTGGTGGAGGAAGGTTAGAAAAAATAAATGATCAACATAACTTTGCAAAAGACTTTTACTATGGATTTCATTTATTAAAAAATAGTAAAAAATATGATACGAAAATATTAGAGATTTATCCTTTTACAAAATCCAAAACAAAATTTTTAAAGGTATTACAAAAAGTGGATCTTTTATTAACTAGATTAATATTTTTACAATTTCATTTTCACGAGATATATATTAAAGAAAATTTAAGGAGAATTAAAAATAGCGACGTACTTATTTTTAGCAATGATAGGCTAGCATTTAGCTTCTTTCCTATTTTGAAATTTAATAAAAATATAAAAAGCATTGTTTTTGTTATGGGTTTATTGAAAAAACATGAAAATTTAAAAATCTATCAAAAAATTTTAAGACCTATTTTCCTGTCTTTATTTATCAAAACTGTTGATAAATTTATATTTCTGGGGAAATCCGAATATGAATTTGCTTTAAAGAGATATCCTCAACATAGAGAAAAATTTATCTTTATATCGTTTGCTGTTGATTATAGTTTTTGGAATTTAAATAAGAAAGAAAATGAAAAGATAAACAATCAAGTATTATTTATTGGGAATGATGGTAATCGTAATTACGAATTTATAAAAGAATTACCTAAGTACTTGCCGGAGTTCAATTTTATAATTATTTCTGACCAAATAAAAGATTATGAGCAACAGAAGAATGTTAATTTTGTTGCTGGTAACTGGTCTAAAGGATACATGAGTGATAAAGAATTAGGTAAATATTACAATGAATCTTTTTTAACAATATTACCAATAAAAAATACAATCCAACCATCTGGACAAAGTGTAGCTTTACAGTCTATGGCAACCGGAACCCCAGTACTAATTTCAAAGTTTGATGGATTCTGGGAAAAAGATATTTTTATAAATGATAAAAATATCTTTTTTATTGAAGATTTTAATTATGAAGAATGGGCAAATTTAATCAAAAAGTTAAATAAAAGCCCCCAACTTATTGATAAGGTATCTTTGAGTGGAAGCAATTTAATAAAGAAAAGTTACAATCTTGAAATTTTTGTAACTAAGATTGAAAAACTTATTGAGAAAATTACTTAAAATAATTTTTTACAGTACTAATAACATAGTTTATTTCTTTTTTTTGCATCTTTGGAAAAACAGGTAGAGTAACTAATTTATAATATTGTGAAAAAGATTCCTCAAAAATTTCTTTATTTTGAGAATGGTCTCTATATGCTTTTTGCTTAATAATCGGGTAAGGATAATGAATGCCTGTTTCGACATTGTTTTCTTTACAATATGAAATAAATTTATTTCTATTGGCAACTTCAATAACGAACAAGTGCCATACATGGGTATTTGCATTATATGTTTTTGGTAATTTCAATTTTTTTAATCCATCAAAAGCATCTAGATAAGTTTTAGCAATTTCTCTTCTTTCATTATTCCACTGGTCAATATATTTTAGTTTTTCGTTAAGTAAAATAGCCTGGATTGGTTGAAGCTTTGTATTGACACCTTTCATCTCATGATAATATTTAATTTCACTACCAAAATTTCTTATTTTAAATAATTTTTTATATAAGTTATATGAATTCGTAGTAACTATTCCACCATCACCCCATGCACCTATGTTTTTTCCTGGATAGAAACTATATGAAGCTGCAATGGAATTATCGCCAATATTTAAATTTGAATGAGTTGCTCCGTGCGCTTGTGCTGCATCTTCAATAAAATACAAATTATTATCTTTACATAATTTTTTAAGTTCTTTAACGTTGCACATTTGTCCATATAGATTTACACCTATAACTGCTCTCGTATTTTTACTAATTTTTTCTTTTATTTTTTCAATATTAATTAAATAGTATTGGTCATTATCTACAAAAACAGGTTTTGCTCCAACATTGTCAACAGCAAAAGATGTTGCAATATATGTGTTTACAGGCACTATAACTTCATCACCCATTCCAATTCCCAACCCTCTTAATATCAACTCAATAGCATCTGTGCCGTTTGCACATGAAACAGAAAATTTTTGATTTGTATATTTTGAAAAGTTTTTTTCAAAAATATTTACATCATTATTTAGAATGAAGTCATTCTTATCTATGACTTTACTAAATTTATTAAGAACATCATTTTTTAAGGGGTCGTGTATTCTTGATAAATCGTTAAAAGGTACTTTCATTATTTTTTAATTAGTTTTTTATTATACAATTGTATAGTAAAACTAGTTAAATAATGCTGTTTATAATTGTAAAAATTTAGGAGCTGTGTCCATTGAAAATATCACTATTTACTCATATGAGAAATCCAGAAGAAAGAATGGATCCCTGGAGAGAAGCACTTGAATGCTATGAGTCAATAACAAATGATATAGTAATAGTTGGTCAAGATGTAGAACAAGAATTTAAATGGGATGCTCTTGGAAAAATGTTTCAAGAGGGCTTTGATAAATCCGAAGGTGACTGGGTTATTAATTTGTCTATAGACATGCTTTTACATGAGAATGATATCGATAGGCTAATAAAATTAATAAAACTTTATCCCGATGAACCTGCAATTGCATTACCTAAATATAAGTTTTTTGAGCCTGAAAGGTATCAAATCAAAAGCTTTGAAACAGTTATTTTAAATAAAAAAAAGTATAAAAATATATTATTCAATGGTGGTGGCGACTTAGCACTTCCTACTCTCAACAACACTATCTTAAATCAGTCAACAGTAAAACACTTAGATATCCCTGTATGGAATTATGACACTACTTTTAGAACTAAAGAAATAATCGCAGAAGATAGAGCAAGATTTGCAAGAGCTTGGTTTAGAGAATTTGCAGATTATGGAGACAGGGGTGGCCCAACAAACAAAGAAGCATTTGAGGCCTGGTTTACAATGATGAAAGAAAGATATCCTTTCCACACCAATAAAACAAAATTAAAAAATCATCCAAAATATATTCAACACTTGCTTGAAGACCTTAGAGAAGATCAATTTGGTTATAATTTGTTTGGGTTTAAAGAAGAAGCAAAATTTACTCTTAAAAACAAAATTAATCAAAAAAGAATTAAGTTTAAATTTAAAATTTAGTCTTTTCTTTTTATATACCAGTCGTCAAACTTCGAATATTTCTCTTGAACCCTCACAAAACCATTATTAGTTAGTAAATTATAGATTTTTTCTCTATTTGAGGTGAAGTTGTGCTCTACTGAAATTATTGATATATTATAGTTTTTAAAGTCTAAAGATTTTAGTATTTCAAATTCTGTGCCTTCTGTATCTATAGAAAGATAGTGAATATTTTTATTTACATTATATTTTTTGAATAAATCATTAATAGATATAGTTTTTAACATATAAACTGTATTGTTTTTGTCTCTTAGATATTCATGTGTATCTGAAGGAATATTATTAGACACATTAGCCCTAGAAAATTCTGGTTTTTCAGCTTGGTTAAACTCAATTGAAACATTCGACATGCTGTGAACGCAATCATAAGATATCGAACAGTTTCGATTTTTATTAATATCCTTTGACCAAATTTTAGCTGGCTCTACTACTAGACCATCCCACTTAAATTGATTTTCAAGTAAATAGGTATTTGATAAATATTTTCCATCTGCAGCACCTATTTCAACAAAGTAACCGTTTTCTTTAAAATCTAATTCATTTATAACAAATAAATCTTGAAATATTTGAGATTCAGAAAGATCAATTAAATCATAAAGTTTTTTTGGATTTTTGATTCTTTCATTTAAAAATAAAAAATCAAGCTTTTCATATTCATATCTATATCTTTTTCTTTCAACATCTAGTTTTATTAATTTATCTTTTTGAATTAAAGATAAATTAAATAATGAAAGTATTTTTGAAATTAATTTTTTTAGTACAACCATTTTTCAGTTTTTGCTTTCAACGTTGTTATATTGAGTTTCTAAGTTTGATTCAAATTTATTGTTATATTTTGTTATTGTAGGTTCGTACCAATATCCATTTAAATTCAATTCTCTTGCAGACTGGTTTAGCCAAAAATCTAGAGCATCATCTAAAATTTTGGATTTCGCAATATGATTAAGAATTTTATTAGCTCCTTTTTTTGAAACAACATAAGAATCAGTTGTTTTGCTCATTCCATTCCCACCCCATTCAGTAGGTGTATTTATTTTTTTATACATTCTTTTAAGTGGCCTCCTTTTAAATAGTGGAATATGCATATCTAACTTACTTGCACCAAAAAAGACAAAATCAAAATTATTAGGAAGCTTTTTCAAAAGTCTGATTAATTTTCTATCAAAATTATTATCTAGTGTTATATCATCTTCAATTACAATCGCAAATTCTGATTTATTGTTATTCAATAGGTTTTCATATACTTTTACATGTTTCATAAAGCAAGAAATCTCACCTTTTGATAAATAATCTGTATCAAATATTTCTAATTCTTTTTTAGTTAAAATTTCTTTGTCACATTGATTAATAACTTTAAGGTTGAAAATAGAGTCTTTAAACTGAGCTTCAATAACCGGTAGCCTCTCAGTGAGTTTTGTATAATGAATAAGATTTATTTCATGCATATTAAAAGATTAATTGGAATTATTATTAATAAGTTTTAATTTTCTATTTAAGTTGTTTAATATCAATAGATTAAAATAATTAGGTGGGATGTTTAGTTTGTTAAAAACAAATAAAAAGTATTTAATTGACTATCTTTTCTTAATTTTAACAACATATCTTTCAACTATTTGGATAAACTTTTTCTATTTGTCTCCTAGGAATGTTGATTTTAATAAATATTATGATTATATAAATTATTTTCTTGGGCTAGACGTTGACATAAGCTATGGTCAAGGAAGCTTATATTATTTAATAGTTTCTGCTATTTTCAAAAGCAATTTAAATTTTATTGATGAGAGAAGTCTTGAAATTATATTAAGTTATGCAATTCAAAATACGAATTTAATTTTTTATTTGATTGGGTTACTTGGTTTATTTAAGTTACTTAATTTTTATAATTTTGATAAAAGATTGATAATTTTCACATTATCAATTTTAAATTTTTTTCCACAAGCTATGTATATCAGAGCCGTGATGAAACCTGAAATTATTGCTTTTTCTTTTTTCCCTTGGGTTATTTATTTTGTAGAAAATTATAAAAAAGATAAAAATATTATAAGTTTATATTTTGCTGCACCTTTTTTAATTACTATTTTAACTTGTAAGGGTTCTGTAGCTGGAATGGCAAGTTTATATCTTCTAATTGCATATTTTTCAGATATAAAAACTTTTGAATATAAAAAATATTATATATTTTTAATAGTCTTTATAATTATTTTTTCATTAACTCTTTATGAAAATTATGAAATTACAAACAACAATCTTTTTGAAAGAGATTATGACGAAAGTTATGACAATAAAGCCAAATTCAGTTCTATTTTCAGATTTAACTTAAAAACAATTTTTACTCAGCCTGTTTTTGATTATGAATACCAAATTGGTAAATACAGTGTTCACGCAAACTCAATTATTAACATTACAATTCTTGATTCATTTGGTGATTATTTCAATCAACTTTATGATTTTAATTTAAATTATTTTGAAACAAATAGAAAAGATTTATTCACGTCATATGGAGATAGTTTATTAAATGAAAGTAGACAAATTCTTTATTCAGGGCCATTTAGTCCTATTTTTGATACAAATTTGAATTTAATTAGAAAAACCTTATCAAATTTATACTCGGTTTTCTTTTACATGTCACTAATTGCATTTATATTTATACACAGAACTTATCGCAAGTATTTCATCATGCCTTTTGTTGGTATCTTTACTTTATATATTAACTCTTTAGGATTTCCATCTAATAACTTTAATCCATACCTTGGTGATACATACAAAGCATTTTATTACAGTTTTTTAATTTCAATAGCTTTTGTATTTGTTGTTATTAAATATCTTGAATTAATTAATTCTATAAAATTACTCAAATATGTTTTCTTGATATTTTGGGTAATTTCAATAGGATTTATAGCCGGTCACCCAAAGCAAAATGATCAGTACTTTTCAGAATATTTAGTAACTTCAAACCAATATTCATTATTCTGTAGTTTTAATAATTTATTATTTTTTGACAATAATATTATTGACAAGATTCATACTTCAGGAAATATAAATAATTTGTCTTCAGACTGTAATAAGAATGAAAATACTAATTTGCAAAAAAATTTTTCAACTACTGAAAAAGAATTGTGTATATCAAAAAATGTTATTAATAAAACACAATCATCTAGTCCAGATTGCAGAATATATCTAATAGATAGGGCTATAAACAATAAAGATTTACAAAAAAATAACTATCCTTATTTGTCGATAATAGTTTTTTTGTCAGCTCTAATTATTTCTGTAGGTAGTAATAAATTTAAAACAAAACTGACCAATTGAATTTAGTTTTAAATATACTTTATTTAGATTATGAAAAATAGAATTAACCAACTTAAAGAAATTTTTCACGATATTTTATTTGTTTCAAAATTAACTGGAACGCTAAATAAAAAATTTATTATATTTGCTGCGTTGATTACATCAAATCTAACCGTACTATTGGACATAATCATAATCTTGGCATTTACTTTATTTTTAACTGGTGAGATTGATACGTTTCAAATCATTGAAGTATTTGTAAGTTTTGTAAAAGACAATATTTATATCCTTCCGCTTATAATCGTTATTAGATACGGTGCAAAAATACTTCAGACATATTTGATGAAAACACTTGAAGTAACTGTTGAAAAAAATTTAAGAGTATATGTAATGACTCAGATTTTTAAGCAAAAAGATTTTTCGATTTCAGATGCTTACTTTTATATTAATAAAATCACATCTCATGTATCTTTTTTTTACTCAGCTTTGACTAATTTTTTAAACTTTATTATTCAGTCAACTGTTTATTTCATATACCTTGTGTTCTCAAATCCATCAATTATTGCTGCATTTTCAATCGGAGTTATAGTTTTGATTGTACCAATAAAAAAATTAGTGATTAGTTCTAAAAATTATATGCATAAAACTTTTCTATTTGAAAAGAAATCTGACGAAGAGATACAAAAAGTTATTGATAATATTTATCTCATTAAAATATTAAAAAAAGATCAAGACGAACTTAAAAAGTTTTCTGAAACCTCAGATCAAGTTGCAGATGGTCAATTAAAGAATCATTTGTACAATATTTTAAGTGCTGATTTTCCAAGCTTTTTAACAATCTTTACATTCTCTGTTTTTATTGCATATTTCGGAAACTTTACGTTTATCACATTAGATTATATTGTCATCACTCTTAGATTATTCCAGTCGTTGGGTGGGATTGCTGGCGCTTTTAGTAGAGTAATAAACTCCCAGATACATATTCAAAAACTTAAAGAAACTGTTGATATTGATGATGCAGATTTTGTGCATGAGTATAGTTTTTCTAAAAGCTTAAAAGAGCATGATGTTGAAATCAACTCCGTTAATTTTAAATATCGCAACTCTCCAGAGTGGATATTTGATAATTTAAACCTAAAAATAAAGAAAAACTCACATACTGTAATTACTGGACAAAATGGTTCTGGTAAAAGTACATTACTAGGCTTAATTTCAGGGATGTTAATTCATCAAAATGGAAGCATAAAAATAGGAAGAGATAAATTAGGCTACATTGGCCCTACACCCTTGATTTTATCAACATCATTAAAAGAGAATTTACTTTACGGCAATACAGCTGTTGTTGATGAAAGTAAGATCTTAGAAACATGTGAAATGTTTAAATTATTTGATGTTGTTAATAAAGAGATTTTAGATCGTCAGGTAACAAACACTTCACTGTCATCAGGTCAAATGCAAAAAGTCGGATTTATTAGAGCTATACTCTCTAATGTTGAAATTCTATTACTTGATGAATCAACATCAAATCTTGATAGAAATACAAAATCTTTAATTTTAGATATTCTTACAAATAAAAATATAACTGTGATTAACTCCACTCATGATCCAACAAGTTTTAAACAAATAGATAGACATATACAAATAGATATAGTTGATAACAAAAGACTAATTTATGATATTTAAGCTTTTGTAATTTTCAACTTCAATATTTAAAAAGCTTTTATAAGAAAAATTTTCAAAAACAGTTGCTTTTGCATTTTTGGATATTTTATTAATTAATTCATTATCAAGAAGCAAATTGTCAATAATCAAGGGAAGACTATCGTTATCTTTTAATAAAATACCATTCTCTTCATTATTGATAATATTCCCTATGCCATAAACATCAGTAGTTATTACAATACAACCAGCTCCCATCGCTTCAAGAATTGTTTTTGGGTTACCTTCAAATTTTGAAAGTTGTATATAGAATAAATATTCTGAATAGGTTTCTAATAATAATGAATGTTCTAAGTTGCTAGATAATTCGAGTTCAACATTATTTTCTCTGGATGAATTTATTAATACCTCTTTCAATATTCCCTCACCAATAATTCTTAATTTGTAGTCTGAATGTTTCAACATTTCAATAAGCTTTATATGATTTTTTTGTTCTTCTAATCTACCAACTGAAAAAAGAGTGTTATGCACCCTTTGTTCTATCGGTTTAATGTATCTGCTACTGTCAATATCAACAAAATTTGGTTGGTAAGTAATTTTTTTTCGATGAAACTCACTCTTAGTAATTAAATCTATGTCATCTTTATTTGTTGTTATATATAAATTACAATAAATTAATGCGATTTTTGAAAGAACAGTATATAAGAAAATTTTTCCTTTAGATTTTTTTTCAAATTTAGCAAAAACTACTGGATTAAATCCGGTCCGAATTATTAATTTACTTTTTGTTAAAATTTTGTATAAAATTGCAACCCATGATCCATAAAGCTGGTTTGTTTTTACGATATCAAAATAATATTTATTACGATACATATAAAATGCGAAATAAACAGAAATGAGAATATTAATACCATTAAATTTTGACCTATTTAATTTTGAATACACTGGAATTATCTCAAAGTAATCATCAAGTTTGTACTGTTTAAGAATATTTATATCAGTATCGCTTCCGTAAGTAAGTAAAGTAATTTTATAACCAAATTTATTCACTAGATCTTTATAAACTTTTAACTCTCGAATTAATATTCCTTGTTCGTGCCAAACTTTTAATGAAGTGTTGAATGTGAATACTAAAAGAATCTTCATCTTAGATAATCATAAACGAATGTTTACAAGTATCAATGTTTAACTTTATTGAAAATTAAAAAGTATTCATAAAGAATTATTTTTTAATTATGCTTTTAATAATGAAGAAAATTCTTGTTATTCACACAAAATATAGAATAACTGGGGGAGAAGATATTGCTGTAGACAGCGAAGTTGCAACATTAAAGAGATATTTTAATGTTGAAACCCTTTATTTTTCAAACAATAAAACAGAAAAATTATTCAAACAGATTATTTCCTTCTTTAGAAATAAAAACCAAAATGCGAATAAGATTCTTATTGATAAGTTGAACTCATTCAATCCAGATTTAGTTTATGTTCATAATACTTGGTTTAAACCATCACTCGGTATTTTTAAAGTTTTAGAAAATAAAGGCGTTAAACATTTTCTTAAGTTACATAATTACAGATTTGATTGTGGAAGACACTTCACCAAGTCAGCACATTTAAAGAATCAAGAAAAATGTAAAGCATGTGGTATGAAATCAAGCTCTAATATTATTTTTAATAAATACTTTCAAGAGTCTTATTTAAAATCGTTGATATTAATTCGTTTTAGTAAAAAGTACTTTAAGTTACTCAAAAATATAAAAATAATAACTCTCACAGAATTTCAAAGAAAATATCTTATTGATTTAGGTGTAAAAAGTGAAAATATAAATACTTTAATAAATCCTATCAGTATTTTAGAAAGTAAAATTGATGATTTTGATTTAAGTATTAAAAAAAATAATTATATAATCTATGCTGGTTTAATTTCTGAGGAAAAAGGGGTAGATTCATTAATTTCAACATACAACTTACTTGTTGATTTTAAAAAGAAATTAGTAATTGCTGGCGAAGGCCCTTTGTTGGCAGAATTAAAAAATAAATACAAGGATAATCAAAAGATTATATTTACTGGAAAATTGGCTAATGAAGAAGTTCTATATTTGATAAAAAACTCCTACTCAACCATTACAAATACTTGTTTATATGAAGGACAGCCAACTCTATTATCTGAAGCATCAAAACTTGAGAAAAACTCGATATACCCAATTAGTGGTGGAATCCAAGAATTTTTTCCAGAAGGAAACCCCTTTGCTTTTAAAGCCAACAATGAAATTGATTTGTTAAAAAAACTAAAGCTCTTAAGACATGAAGATATTGTTAAAGACCAAGCTCAAAAAAATAAAAAATTTATTGAAGAAAAACTCAAGGAAGATAATTATATAAATATATTTAGAGAGATTGTTGAATGAATAATAAAAATTTGAGTGTAATCATGTCTGTTCACAACAATGAAACAAGTATTGAGAAATCAATTAATAGTGTTTTAGATCAAACATATAAAGATTTTGAGCTACTTGTATTAGATGATTTTTCAACTGATTCAACACCTGAAATCCTTAATACATTTAAACATGACTCTAGAGTAAAAATATATTCGAATGATAAAAATATTGGATTAACTAAATCATTAAATTTTTTAATTGAACAATCATCTTGCAAGTATATATTTCGCCAAGACTCTGATGATTTTAGTCTTCCAACTAGGTTTACAAAACAATTAAATATTCTAGAAAATACTTCTTTTAGAGCATGTTCGACGAGAGCCATAAATATTCAAACTTCAAAAAAAATTCCGGGTATCAGTTCATGGTTTCCCAAAAAAATAACAATGAAATATAAAAATCCATACATTCATGGAACTTTATCAATTGAAAGAAAACTGTTGAATGATATTGGTAATTATGATGAAAGCTATTTATATGCTCAAGATTTCAAATTATATTTAGATATTATTAAAAAGAATGAAAGAATTTATGAAATTAAAGAGCCTTTGTATAAATTGAATACTTCAAATAATATATCAACCAATCAAAAAGAGCTTCAGAAATCTTATTTTGATAGAGCTTTAAAAGAAAACAGAGTTCTGTGAAGTGAAAGTAAGTATTGGGTATAAAGTTATTGATGGCCCATGGGGAGGTGGAAATAATTTTAGGATAAACTTAGATAAGTATTTAACTGAAAAAGGCATTCAGGTAACAAACAATCTAAATGATAGAGATTTAGATATTATTATCCTTACTGAACCAAGGCTTTCATCTTTTTCTTCATCATATACGTTTAGGGAAATCTATTATTACAAAAAACTGGTAAATCCAAATGTAAAAGTAATACATAGAATTAATGAGTGTGATGAAAGAAAAAATACGAATTTTATCAATAAATTATTAAAAAAAGCCAATATTGTTGCAGACCATACGGTATTTGTGAGCGCATGGCTAAGAAATATTCACTTAGCCAACAGTATCGGATTAAATAGTTCATCAGTTATTTTAAGTGGTGCTGATAACACAATATTTAATAACGAAGGAAAAGTGAGGTGGAATAAGGTTGAAGATCTTAAAATTGTTACACATCACTGGGGTAACGATTGGAATAAGGGATTTAAAATATATAGTGAACTAGACAAAATAATTGATAAACAAAAAAATTTTAAATTTACATATATTGGCAATTTGCCAAACAATTTTAAATTTAAAAATACAAATTACTTAGAGCCATTATCTGGACTGGATCTATCAAACGAATTAAAATCACATCATTTATATTTAACTGCATCATTAAACGAACCATCGGGAAATCATCATATTGAAGCAGCTCAGTGCGGTTTGCCAATCATGTTTATAAATAGCGGAGGCATAGTTGAATATTGTGCTGATTATGGGTTAATGTTTGAAGATTCTAATTTTTATGAAAAACTATTATTTATGGTTGAAAATTATGATAAATTTTTTGATAAAGTAAAAAACTATTCTTTAAGTTCAGAATCAACTAATAAACAATTTCTTGAGCTTTTTTATAAATTAACTGAAGAGAATAGTAAAAAAACTTTGAATTTCGTAAATTTTCGGATTCGATTGTTTCAAATTGTATTATTTTATTACAAAGTACTAAAGTTTATATATATTAAATTAAATGCAAAAAATTAAAGTAAATATTTATCTGGCTATCTTTATATTATTAATTTTAAATATCCTATTTACTCGGTCTTTTGTAGGTTTAGGTTTTTTTAATCATTTACTTGGCGAATATATTGTTCTTTTTGGTTTCTTATTTTTAGCTGTACTAGTTCTTTACAGCTCTAAAACTCATAATTTATTTAGTTTAAAAATAATTTCTGTAATTTTAATATATTTTTTGTTTCAACTTATATTTACACAAGCAGATATAACTAACGCTTATACCTTTAAAGCAGCATCATTTATTGCCATGATTTCATTTTTTTATCTTGGGTTGAATGTGCCATATCAAAATAAACATATTCAAAAAATCATAAAGTGGCTACCGTTAATGCTTCCAATTATTTATTTTTTTGGGTCAGGTTTGTATCCTAATTTTTTAAGTAATTTTTTTATAGAAAATTCAGACAAATTTCAGTTTATAAAAGCTTCAGACGTTTTGATGGGAGTTCTCATTGTAGTTTTTTACCAAACAGGCTTTAATGAAAAAAGAAATGATTTGTATCTATTTTTAATTATTCCAGCTTTTATCCCACTTTTATTGTATTTAAGCAGAGGTTCATTCGTTGCTATTGTTTTATTTTTTGCAATGGAATTATTTACTCATAGAAAACAATTTATAAGCAATTTGCCGAGAACTCTAGTATTAATTCTTGTATCTGTTTTTATTTTTGTTTTTTCAACTTTTAATATTTATGGAAATTTAAATTTTGAGAAATCTAATCCATTAATAAATGAGGAACTGGATAAAAGACAAACAGAAGTAATACAAGAAAACTTACTTGATTTAATAGAGAGAAGGAACACATTAGGAGTTGTTTTTTCCTTATATTTTGATGACAATGTTTTGAAGTCTACAGATGGTACTTTAAATTGGAGATTAGATATTTGGCAAGATTTATTATCTGAAATGAATGTTTCAAATAAGAATTTATTTGGTTATGGATATAACGAAATACTAAGTGTAATGACAGACCCTTCGGAGCCTGGAAGAATGGGCAGAGATGGAATGAACGAAAATATCCATAATTATTTCTTAAATATCTTTGCTAGAGGCGGCTTAATATTATTAATTTTATTTTTAACATTACATATAACTTTTGTAAGAGAGTGGAAATATGTAAACAGCAATTATAGGTTGGCAAATTTTGTAATTCCGCTATTAGTAGCTTCGTTTTTTGATATTTCGATGGAGGGCGTTCAATTTCCTTTAAATTATTACTTTTTTGTTGGAGCTTTTCTTACATACAGAAAATAATTTAGTTATTATTTTTATACCATTCAAATGTTTTTTCTAACCCTGAAGAGAGAGAAGTTGACGATTTCCAACCAAGTGAATTTATCTTACCAGAATTTAACAATTTTCTTGGATTGCCATCAGGTTTTGTAGTATCAAAAACTACATCACCATCAAACTTAGTTATGTCCTTTAAAAGATATGATAATTCTTTAATTGAAATCTCATCTCCGCTTCCAATATTTAATAGCTCATCTTCCCAGTCTTTTTCGAGTAGAAACTCCACTGCACTACTAAGATCATCAACATATAAGAATTCTCTTTTTGGTTCGCCAGTTCCCCAAATTTCAATATTCTCACTCCTATCTTTGATTGCATTGTAAAATTTTACGATTAAGCCTGGTATCACATGACTAGTATTTAAATCAAAATTATCATTCGGTCCATATAAATTAGTTGGCATAAGATTAATTATTTCGTGCCCATACTGAGATTTGAGTGCATTACCCATTTCAATTGCTGCAATTTTTGCCATAGCATAAGGAGAGTTAGTAGGTTCGAGCTTTCCACCCATTAAGCTCTCTTCTGATGTAGGAATTGATGCATTTAAAGGATAAATACAACTACTGCCTAAATTAATTAATTTGGTAGAGGGAAAATCGATTAATGCTTCAAGAATATTTATATTAATTTTTAAATTATCAAGTATAAATTCAGTACGGAAAGTATTATTTGCTAATATTCCACCAACCTTTGCTGCAGCATTAATAATCAAGTCTGGATTTACATCTTTTATAGTTCTTTTGGTCTCATCTAGTGAAAAAAGATTTGTATCTTGTCTGTTTGACCCAATAATTTCAGAAACAGTGTTTGAATTTGATAAATTTTTAACTAGATTTGATCCTACTAAACCGTTAGATCCAAAAACAAGAATTTTAATTTTTTCCCCTTTTTTAATACCTTTATATACTAAATAAATATAGTTTTAAATTGGTGTATAAAAATTGAAAATAGAATATATAAATGGTTACAAATTTGCAAGAATGTCAGACTATGTATTTTCTGAAGTTTTAACAAATAAACAATTCAAAGAAATAAATCCTGAAAATATTGAGATAATCTATTCCAATAATTCACATATAAGTTATCAGAAGAATCAAATAAACATAAGTGATGGAGATACAATATTTTGCATCAACAGTTCTTTAGAGTTACTTTTTTACCATATTAAAAACGAGAATTTAAGCAACTTAACTTTAATTACTTCACAAACCGATACTAAGGTATCAAAAAATATTCTTAGAAAATTACCACGCCAATTTATTCGTTGGTATTCTATAAATGTCAACTGTGTAGATCCGAAACTTATACCAATTCCTTTGGGCCTATCTAATGGTTATGATAAAAATCTTGATATTGATAATAATTTAATCAACATTGAAGTTGATAAATTTACAAAAAGAAAAGATAATTTGCTTTATTTAAGTTTTGCAGACAATACAAATATTAGGCTCAGGAGTGGCCTTAAAAATTATTTTTCGCAATATAAGTGGGCAAAAATTTTATATGAAAAAAATGAAATAGTTGAATATGAGAAGGATTTAAAAGATAGTAATTTTGTATTATGCCCACAAGGAAATGGTATTGATACGCACAGAATTTGGGAAACATTGTACTGTGGTTCTATTCCAATTCTTGAAGATCATATAGGATTTAATCAATTTAAAAAATTACCCGTAATGTTTGTTGATGATTTTACCAAATTATCTGAAAAATCTTTAGAAAATTATTTAGAGACTTTAGAAGTAAAAGATTTAGATTTAATAGATTTTAATTATTGGAAAAATGAAATATTTAAAAAAAATTATGATAGTAAAAATACAATAACAATAACCATTAATAAAAAAATATTTAGATACATGAATACAAAAAATATTTTGAAGGAAAAAGTTCTTAGAATTAAAAACGGATATTTTAGGATAGTTTATAAATTCAAAAATAAGTTATTTACTCAAATTTAGAAATAAAATAAATTAAGTAATTTATTCTAACTATACTATTTTAAATGAAAGCACTTATCACTGGTATAACTGGCCAGGACGGTTCTTATTTAGCTGAACTTCTATTGAGTAAAGGCTATGAAGTTCACGGGACAATTAGAAGATCATCATTAATTAACACATACAGGATAGATAATATAATTTCAGAGTATTCAAATTCCAATCAACTGAATTTACATTATGCAGACCTTTTAGACTCAGCTTCACTTTCCAATTTAGTGACGCAAATACAACCAGATGAGATTTACAATCTTGGTGCACAGTCTCATGTTGCTGTTTCTTTTAAAAATCCACTTTATACAACACAAACAAGCACTATAGGGCCTCTAGCTCTTCTAGAAACTATTAAAAATGCTGATAAAAGAATAAAATACTATCAGGCTTCTAGTTCTGAAATGTATGGAGGTGAAGACGAAGTTAGTCTTAATGAAGAGTCACCACTATTACCAAAAAGCCCCTATGCCTCATCAAAGGTTTTTGCTCATGAAATAAACAAAATTTATCGTGAATCATATGATATTTTTGGTGTAAACGGAATATTATTTAATCACGAATCACCTAGGAGAGGAGAAACTTTTGTTACTAGAAAGATAACAAAAGCTATTGGTAGGATTCACCACGGTTTGCAAGAGAAACTAACTTTAGGTAATTTAAATGCATCTAGAGACTGGGGGTTTGCTGGTGATTATGTAGAAGCAATGTGGTTGATGATGCAGCATAAAAACCCTGATGATTGGGTTGTTGCTACCGGCGAAACTTATACTGTTGAGGATTTTTTAGTAGAGGCATTTAACATTGTAGATTTAGATTGGAAACAATATGTAGAATCTTCAGAAAAATACTTTAGACCCAATGAAGTAGACTATTTACTTGGAGATCCATCAAAAATTAAGAAAATTTTGAAATGGGAGCCAAAGACAAGTTTTCAAGAGCTAGTAAAGATGATGATTGAAAATGATTTAAATGAAGCCGAAAAAGAACTAACACTAGTAAAGAACAATCTTTTAAAACCAACTTGGGAGCACCCAACGGTTCAGTTAAATGTCAAAAAATGTATTATTAATCGGTTCAGAGGGTTTTTTAGGTAAAAATGTTAAAAATATCCTAAAAAAATCA
>MDSX01006772.1_pt1 | contig 36557 bp, 48 predicted proteins | sample 811141 | NCBI WGS metagenome assembly MDSX01 (sample SAMN05326642, study PRJNA326480) | marine metagenome | isolation source: seawater | place: Atlantic Ocean: South East | collected 2010
AAAGATTTACTAATGCATTAGTTAGTAATAGATTTATTCCCGGTGGTAGGATTTGGTATGGTTCTGGAAGGGCTAAGGGTCAATTATTAAACTGTTTTGTAATTCCTACCGAAGATTCAAGAGAGGGTTGGGCTAAAACTGTTTCAGATATGTTAATTATTAGTGGAACGGGAGGGGGGGTAGGTATTAATTATTCTCCAATTCGGCCAAGAGGTATTCCAATTAGAGGCACAGGAGGACAATCCACAGGTGCAGTTTCACTTATGCAAGTAGTTAATGAAGTTGGAGAAGTAATCAAAGCAGGTGGTGGGCGAAGAACGGCTCTAATGCAATGTTTAAGGTATGACCACCCAGATGTATTAGAGTTTCTTGAAGAGAAATTTAATAAGGTTACAGTTGAGGGAGATAATATTAATCAAGAATTGCAAAATGCATTTCCAAATTTGCCACATTCTGATGTTAAAGAATTAACTGAAATGTTTTCAGAAGATAATTCTGTAATTTATCAAAAACTAATTAAGAATCAATTAGACCAAAAATTAAAAAACTCAAATGTTTCTGTTTTGGTGGATAACGAATTCTTTGAAAAAGTTAAAAATAATGAAGATGTGGTTTTTGAATGGCAGAATAAAGACATTAGTAAAATCCCTGCTAAAGAAATTTGGGACATTATAGTTAATAATTCTTGGGAATCTGGAGAGCCGGGTATTCTTAATGAAGGTCTTGCTAATGAAATGAATAACATTTGGTATCATACCCCCCTTATTAGCACAAATCCTTGTGGCGAAATTTGGTTAGAACCCTATGGTTGTTGTGATTTAGGTTCAATTAACCTTTCTAAAATGCTTCTTGAAGATGCATCAGATATTAATTGGGATTTACTTGCAGATACCGTCATATTAGGTGTTAGATTTTTAGATGATGTATTAGATGTAAATAATTATCCCACTCCTGAAATTGAAAAGAATTGCCATAATGTAAGGAGAATTGGATTAGGTGTTATGGGTCTTGGACATTGTTTAATTCAATTAGGTTTGAAATACAATAGTGCAGATGGTAGGAAAATGGTTGAAAAAATATTTAATTTTATTAAAAAGAGGGCTTATGAGGCATCAACTTATCTTGCCGTTGAACGAGGTCCATTCCCTGCATTTAAGAGTCAAGAATTTTTAGATTCGGGATTCTGTAAAACTTTGCAAAAGGGATTGAGAAAGAAAATTAGAGAATATGGGATTAGAAATTGTGCATTATTAACAATTGCTCCCACAGGGACTACAAGTATTGTTGCGGCAACTTCAAGTGGTATTGAGCCTGTTTTTGCACCGGGTTATAAAAGATTGTATTATGCTAATTCAGAAGATTCTAACGAGCGAGTGTTAAAACAAGAAATTGTAATTGACCCTCTTTTTGAATCTCTTTGGGCTTCTAATGTTGATTTGAAATCGTTTGTTTCAGCACATGAAATTTCTGTTGAGGACCATATGAGGATGCAGGTTTGTGTTCAAAAGCACATTGATAATGCAGTTTCAAAAACTATTAACATTCCGAAGGATTATGATATTGAAAAGTATGGTAATGTTTTACTGAAATATGCCCCTATGATGAAGGGAACAACTGTTTATCGGTCTGGCTCAAGAGGTAATGAGCCATTGACCCCTATTACTGTTGATGAAGCAGTTGAGTATCTTGAAAACAAACAGGATTCCCTTGTGATAGGTGCGGCTCAAAGCGATTGTCCAAGCGGCATTTGTGAGATTTCAGATATTCCTATTGAAGTATGAGGTGATTTGTTGAAGAGCCTAAAGGATGAATCCTATTCACTTGGAAAGAGTTGGGGATATGAGGCGGCAAATTACGCATTAGAAAAATACAGAACAATTATTGAATCTGCTGAAAATTATGCAGACTTAAATGATTTAATGAAAGATTTTTGGAGTGATTTTATGAGGCACATGGGATATGCTATTCAAGCGTATTCTGTTCCAGATGTTAAGTTTGGATGGTATGAAGGATTTTATGATGTAGTATTTCCATTAAGAAAATACGCATAAGATATGGAAAAAAATTAAATAGTTGAACAGGAGAGTCCATAAAATGAATCTTAAAATTACTAATGGGGCTAAAAGAGTCCTATCCCGAAACATTGAGTTTTCAAATAATGTATATAATGCTTTAGAAGATATAGAAGTTGTATTAGACCAAATATTTTTTAAAGGAAATGTAATATTGGAAGAGGGTTGTGAAAAACTTTGCATCAGTCTAAACCCTAATCAATGGCTAAACGATTCTTGTGTTTTTGATTTATTTGAGCAAATCAATTACATCATCAAATGTAATCTTGAATTAAATCTTCCCCTCAAGTTAAATGGGAAAATCTTTAGATAGTCGTTTTTATCACATTTTTATATGTTAGATATTGTAAAGGTTGAAGATATTATTTTTGAATCCTTAATAGAACATATTAATTTGAAAGAAATTGAATTAGATAATTATGATTTTGATATAGATAGTAAAACTTATTATGTGGAATATAATATTTGTGTTCAAGAATATATTTCTTGTGAATCCACTCAAGTTTTTGAAAATGAAATTGCTGATGCTATGAATTATTTATTGTATAATAAAGATGACTACAATATAGATTTAAAAATGCGATGGATGGTAAAACATTAAATAACAAACCATCATTATTAAAAATATAGGTGGTGATAATATGATATTTGAATCAGAAAATAAAAAAACACCGCAACCTAAAAAAAAGTTTCAAGGTTCGTTAGAAAGAGAGATTAAAAAAATCACACCCTCCGAATCAACGGTTTATAAAGAAGTTATAAGTATCTTTAAATCTTTTTCGGACAAATTTACAGATTTGTTTTTAGTGGGTGGTGCAGTAAGGGATATGGTGAAATACAACAAGGTGAATGATTTTGATTTCATCACCCCTATGTTGCCTTATGATGTTGAACAAATACTAAGTGATTTAGGATTTGAGAATATCAACAATGGCTTTAAAAAATATAAGAAAGTTGATGGAGGGGTGTCTGTTGAATCTGAATTTGATAAAATCAAGGAATTGGAAGAGGGTTTGAAAAAGAATAATAAATATGTAGTTGAGGGGCATAGGCCATTAGTAACGGCTACTAAAACTCTTGAGGGTAAAAGGTGGAAATTTGAAATATCCACTTATTCTAAATATTTACCCCCGATAGTTAAAGATTCTAAGACGATTCCTATGTATGAAATATATAATAGGATTATAGATGAAATTAATAATAAAGATTTTACTGTCAATTCATTAATAATGGATGAAAGAGGATATATCTATGATTATTTTCAAGGGTCGTGGGATATTCATTCTAAAATTTTAAAAACAGTAGGCAATCCTGTTAGGCGATTTGAAGAAGAACCTCGGATGATGTTAAGGGCTATTGAGTTTGAAATGAATAGAGGCTATACTCTTGATTTGAATACTAAGAAAGCCCTGCAAGAAGTTACATTTGAAGGCAAAGTTGAAATGAGTCCTAATGTTAAAAATGCCGCATTAAAAAATATATTAAGTTTAAAAGATGGATTCATTACATTATATGATTATGGAATCATTAATGATTTACTAACTCACCATTCTGGCAATATAAATCAAAATGTTGCTAAAAAATATAATGCATTGTGTAATAATTTTAGAGAATTAAGTAAAACTAATAAAAATGGAATCATGACTTTGTTTAGATATTTGCTTTCAAGACATATATCCTATAATGAAAAAAGTAAGAGTATCAAAAAAATGGTCAAGAAGCATGGAGTTAAACCAGAAATTGCGGCTTTGACAAGTTACAATAGGCCATTTAGGTTAAAAGAAACCACAATATACAATAATATTAAAATATATTCTGCAATTAAAACATTGATGGAAGGCAAAGAAGCGAGTTGGACTTCGGTATTAAATACGAGAAAGGAAATTGATGCAATAGTTAATTCTATAACATATACTAAATCTAAAGAGCAAATGTATCAATTAATTAACACTAATTTTATTCCAAACTTTATTTGCATCTCATTATTAAATGGTTTAAAACCTAAGACTGTCCGAAAAAGAGTTGCATTATATGAAAAATCATTTTCTGAAAAATATAATTACTATTTTGACAATATGGAAAAAGCGACTAAACATCTGGAAGTTTGTTATGGGATTGGAGGTCGGAGGTCTAAGCCGCTAATTAGAAATGCAATTACTAAGGCTATATTATCAAAAGATTTTATTTCTTGGAAAACCATATTATCTGATATGTCTAAGAAAATGAAAAATGCTAATAATATATTAGATATTGCAGGATTGGGTTCTGGAGAATTCGTAAATAAAAAGGATTCTGAATTTAGTATGGAACATTTAATTCACCACCATGTAGCCCCTACTATAAAAGGTGATATAAGCAAAGTAGTAGCAACTGATAATTATAAATTAGTTAGTGCCTATGACAAGTTTAAACTAACCATTAAAGGTGAATTTGCTTCTGATTCTGGAAACAAATATTATGAACAGATGCAAAATGATGTTGAAAAATTATTAACAATTAACAATGATACTAAATCCGTATCTAAAATTGCTGATGAAATTACTACCAAATATCCAAGAGTATTTAATGAATTAATTTTAGAAGATTCTCCATTTATTTATAATAGTAAAGGCGTTCAAGATTACCGAAGTATGATACTCTCTAAGTTAAATCAATTTGAACAAAAAAAACTATTTAATTTACAAAAGGAATATTTTGAAACTATGAATTATTATCATCAAACATTTGAAGATTCATTAACTCAAAAAGATAGGGGTTCTTTAATGAGTGCAAGGGATTTATATTTTGATGTGTTTAAGGATAAAGATTTCTATTGGAATTTTTACTCCGAAAACATTAGGATAGATAAAAAAGGAAATCTAAGGTTGCAAGATGCACCATCTATGGAAAGTGTTAAAAGTTTTAGAGATATAGATTGGTTTATTTTAAATAAATACCAATTCAAACATAATAATGTAATTATGGATATTAGAAAAAGAATGAATGTTCTTTTTGAAAGAGAGGATTTAAATATTAATGTAGGGAATAAAAGAGAATATAGAGTATTCATGGATTCTGCATATGATAGTTTAATTAGTAAAATGGAAATTGATGAACAAGAATTATTGAGTAAGTGTAGGAAGATATTATTTGAGTATGATTTTAAATCAATACAAAGAATGGTTTTGACAAATAAATTACAGAACCTTATGAAGAATAAAAGAAATAGAGATTTTATTATAGATTATATTTTGTTTGGAGATTCACCATCGGGGGCTATGATGAAAATAGATTATATTAGATATATGATAGATAAAGGGACAAATGACCCTCTTCAAAAAAATGCCCATTTTATGATAGGCAGGTGGTATGGGGCAACATTTGATTATCTTGATGAATTAGATTTAGATGGGATGCTATTTTCAGAAATTAATTCTGAATATTATACAAATTTCAAAACTCAATTTCCGATGGCTGATATATATGGAGATACAGGAAAGGCTGATGATATTGTTTCCATAGATAAAATACAATCATTTTTAAGAAATAATTTGTTTTGGGACACTAAAAACTTATTAGGTGTGATACCTGCTTATTATAAAAAGAATAATTGGTTTTATTATGAGGATATAGTTTTTGATGAAGAGGGTAAATTAACTGTAATTGCACCTGTTGTGGATTCAATATATAGCCTTGTGCAATTATATGGTCAAGATTGGAATAAAGTTGCAAGATATTATAATACATTATCAGTATCTAAAATGCCTATGGGGATGATGACTGATAGTTTGGCTAAGTATTTATTTGAACAATCAATAATTAAGAATGCTGAAAGAAATAGACGAATCAAGGACTTAAAGAAAAAGAAGTTTTGAATAATAGTAATCTGGCATTAAATCAATCATTAACTCTTATAAGGATAGTTGTAAGAACCTTTAAGTAATAAAACACAATAATTGATACTATGGATTTAAGTAAAGCCCAATTGAATCAATACCGATTACACGCAGTTACCGCATTAACCGCCGCATCAGCCTCTATGAGTCAAGTTGAACAAGTTAGTGCATATGCTCCTATTGCGAGTGCATTAGCATTCCTTTGTGCCGCCTCTTCATATGGTCAAGTTTTGAAACGAGCAGAAGATTTAGTTGATGCTCTTGAAGATGCAGGGATTATTGATGAAGATATTGCTGATGCAGTTGAAGATATTATTGACGCTGTTGATGGTGAAGAAGAGTAATTCATAAATTAGAGTTAATCTTTAAATATCTAAAGAGTAATTTTATAGATATGTCTAATGAAAATAAGACCGAGGATATTTCCGAATTGGCTGAACAGGCTAAAATAGTTGCAGAAGCAACGGGGCGAGAGGAAGCAGATGTTCTTGCAGATTTATTAGATGATGGCATCGTCAATAACTCTCATAAAGCCCCCGAAAAAGATTTAGTTACTCAATTGAAAGAGGCGGCTGAATTAATTACTACTGTTCAAAGTATTAATCAAGAAGTATCTGAAAATAAGGTATTGAATGGCGGAGATAATAAAACTGATATAAAGGTGGAAACTACCCTTGAAGGGGATATTGTTGATAGGGCAATAGCATCAGTCCATAGAAAGGCTGAAAATATCAAAAAGATTGCTTTAATTTTCGTTCCTGTCTTTTTATTATTAACAGGAGGTAGTATGGAAATGGTTGGACTAACTGATTGGTTCGGTTCAGATGATGGTGATGATTATGATGATGATGATTATTACATAGATTATGGAGGTTGCACCGCTTCCGATGCAGAAAATTATGACCCTGTGGCTACATGGGATGATGGTTCTTGTTGGTGGGATGATAATAATGGTGGAGGTGGAGGACCCCCTCAACATTGTGATTGGTCATGGTCTGATTCATCATATACAGATAATGAAAATCCGAACACCCTATTTACAGTAGGTAGTTTTTCAAGTTTCCAATGCCCTCACGAAATGGAGGGTGATTTTAGAATAGTAATCTTTAAAGACGGACAATTTTATGATGAGAAAATTGATACGAATATGATATTCTATGAGAATCAAGATTTAGGGCATGAGTTTAATGATTTAGAAGACGGAGATTATACTATTCAATTTAGATTTGATACATATGAGGGTTCAAATTGGAATTGGGATTCTCCAAGAAATTATTATTTTGAAGAATCTTGTATAGCATCTCCAAATTATAGTAATTTAATTTTAATTATGAATAATGATGATTTAACAGTTGAGGCTGATTTTGAAGATGAAAATGATTGCGGTGTTGATATTGAAATTATGATTTCAACCTATTTAAATAATGGTTTTATTGAAACAATTGAATATTCAGAAATTGAAACATTTAGAGTTTCAGAATTTGGGACTACAAATATTAAAATTGAAAATTATGATGGCTTAAAGGATTTAGAAGATGGTATTTGGCAGGTTGAATTTAGATTTAGAACAACTAATACAAATGGAAACGATTATGAGGATTGTTGCGACATGAGTAATCAAGTTGAAATTGATGAGATTGATGATACAATCTATGGTTGCACAGATTTAGAGGCGACAAATTATGATTCTATGGCTACTGATGATGATGGGACTTGTGAATATCCTCCAGATGAGCCTTGCGAGGTTGAAATTATTAATCATTATAGAGGCCATGTAAGTGAAGATGCTGAACAAGATGCTATTTTAGTTGCATTTAGAGTTGTTCCTAATAATCATTGTGATGAGGGTGTTGAAATAGATTTATTCTTAAAACAACCCGGACAATCAGTTAATTATTCTCACTCATGGGAGATGAATGATTCATCAATAGCCGAAGATTTTACTCATATATTTGATGGTGTTGCAGTTGGAAATTCTTGGACACCAATAGTTACTGCTTATGATATGAATAATGATTCAGTTGTGGAATCTATTATGATGTGGAGTATAGATGTTGAAGAACAAGAGCCAGAAACCTGTGAAATAAATCTTTATGGTATTGAAATAATTACTAATTCCACTACTGCAACCGTAGGTTTTGACCTTGATTGTGGTGAAGATACAAATAACCTTGAAGGCTACAATGTAACTGTTCAATTTTTAATATACGATGTTAATGAAACCAATGAGCCGATTGAATGGACCACACAAACCTATTATATTCAAGGATATATAGACGACACACAATATTTACAATTGAATAATTTCTCGGAGAATAACACTACAAATTATGATTTCTATTGGTATGCTATGTGGGAGGATGCAGATGGTGAACAACAATATATTGAACGAATGTGGATAAATAGAGAATTATAATGTGGAGGTTAGTGATAATATGAATAAAATAGATTGGGATATACGAGTAACTTTTAATAATTTAATGGTTGCTTTAGTATCCTTACCTTTGATTTTAGTTTTTATGATTTTATCCTATCAATTAATTACTACTGCATTTGTGAATGACCAAGTGAGGGAAGATATTGAAGCGTATATAGCAGTATTGGGTATTCTTTCTGGTCCTGCTTATATGGCTATTTCAAGATTCTTTGATAGGTGGAATGCAGAAGAAGAAGAATATATTGAATCTATTAGAAGAAAACACAAGACTGAAAATGATATTCAAAGAGCAAGCGGTAAATTGCAAGAAGATGAACAAATTATAATAATTGAAGAAGAGGAATAGATATGGGAAAAGTAGTATTAGGTGTATTGTTAGGATTTACGGGGCTTTCTTATTTAGGTAATAAAAAATCTGATAAAATCAGAACCTATCTAAATGATAATTATGGAAGAACAGCGATGGATGCAGTAGGTTATGCGGGGGGCGCACTACAATTAGCGGCAGTAACCGCAGTTTCAAGAGGTTGGCTTGCCAATACTTCTGCTTCATATCACATAATTAGTTTAATAGGCTCAAGCGGATTATTACTTACTGCGTTTTATCATGAAGCGATGGCTCCTGTATTAGTCAATATTATTTGGATGGGTATGAATACCGTAGGTGTCTTTGAAGGTATTTCAAATTTATCAGCATTATCACAAGCAACCTCTATATTAGGATAATTTAAAATATAGCAAATATAGCCGTAATGATTATATACTACGGTTAATGTAGTAATGCTATGACTCCGATGTATGGTTATGAAGATTGCATCCTTCAAGATGAAAAAAAATCTAATGTTTTTGTATATTGGGATGGATATTCTGTTGCAAGATGCACCTTTCAAGATGATGCGACTAAAAAAATGTATGTGGACAACTTCATTGTTAGGTCGCCCATGAGGGGTAATGGATTTGGCAGACAAATGATTAGAAAAATTAGGTCTGCCTTTCCAAATGCCCACATTGTCATTGAAACCTTTGAGTCATCAAGGCCGTTCTGGGTCAAGATGCAAAGTGAAGGTTTCATCAATGAGATTGCTAATTAGGATAAAAGGTTATAAAGGTAAAGCATCTTATGTCGGTTTAGGTGAGAAAGAATGCCAACACAAAAGGAAATGTTAATTGAACACTTTAGAGATAATGAAACACTAAGCGTAATGGAAGCACACACGGTCTATAAGATTAGGTCGCTTCCACGACGAATTATGGATTTGAAGGATATGGGTTATGTATTTGAGCATGAGCGAAGGACTGATGCAACAGGTCAGCGATATATGCGATATATTGTAACTAATATCCCTGCTCAATACAAGTGATGACAGGGTTTATATATCATAAGTAATTGGTTAAACATGAGTCAGCCGGTGGATAGGACTTTGGAATTGCGAATCCGAAGCGTGTGGGTTCAAATCCCATCTGGCTCGCCAATTATTCTTTATTGACCTCCTTGTAGTCAATTGAAAATGTGCAAGGCGTGAGGGTAGCGTTAATCCCGCAGGAGTGATGCAGTATGGAATCTATAATTAATATCTTAAATGAGGATTGTATTTCGGGATTAAAGAAAATTGAGGACAATAGTTATCAATTATGCATCACATCACCCCCTTATTATAATGCAAGATTATATTCAACATGGGCTTCCTATGATTTATATTTAGATTTCTTAAAAGAAACCTTTGAAGAAGTATATAGAGTATTAGAATCTGGAAGAATGTGTTGTGTAAATATCAGCGTAATTATTGAACCAAGAGTTAAAAGAAGTCAAGAAAGCAGAAGAATTGCAATTCCTTTTCATTTTGTTAATTTGATGGAATCCATTGGATTCAAATTCTTAGAGGATATTGTTTGGATTAAACCATCTGGTGCGTCAAAAAATAGAAATGGTGGCTTTTATAGGCATAGGCAACCTGTGGCATATAAACCTAATATTGTTAATGAATATATTTTTGTATTTCAAAAACCAATGAAAGGTTTAATTGATAAAGTTGTAAGGAGTTATTCTGGAGAAATTAAAGAATTAAGTTTGGTTTCTGATGGTTATGATATGACGAATCTTTGGAAAATGAACCCAGAAACAAAAAGTGAGCATTCTGCCCCCTTTCCTCTTGAATTATCCAATAAATTAATTACTTATTATTCTTATGTAGGAGATTCAGTTATTGACCCGTTTTTAGGTAGTGGGACTACTGCGATTAGTGCTTATAATTTAATGAGAAATTGCACAGGATTTGAGATTCATAAAGAGTATTGTGATATTGCACATAAAAGATTGCAAGAAAAAACTAAGTAAAGTTAATATAGTATTGATGATAACTTTAATTTACAGGCAAATGGGTGTATGGTGTAACGGATAGCATTCTGGCCTTCTAAGCCGGAGATGGGGGTTCAATTCCTCCTACGCCCGCCTGTAATTTTAAAAAAAGATAAAAAAATGACAAACAAACAGGTCGGGGTGGCCGAGTGGTTAAAGGCGCAGGGCTTAAATTCCTGTTCATAATGATTCGCAGGTTCAAATCCTGCCCCCGACACCACAAGGACAATTAGCATAGTAGGTTAATGCACCCGGCTCATAACCGGGCGACCATCGGTTCAAGTCCGATATTGTCCACCACCTTACGATAAGAGAGGTATTAGGGGGGTTTAAGTATCCTTGATAATTGCCTATTCTTTAAATATCTAAAGAGGTTTTATTCTAATATGGATAATTTTGAAATGTTAGGGGTTGCTTCTTTACTATTGTTTTTTGTTTCTTTTATATCTGTTTTGTTCTGGAAACGGACAAGGTGGATTAAATCTTTCAGATATGATAAATGGTAAAGCATTAAATAGCGGAAATGAAAGTAAGTGATTATGGAAGTTTCAAAATCATATTATAGGGCAAGGGATTTAAATTCTCATTCTTCACTCATAAAAATTTCAATGGGTATATTATTTATTACCATTATTGCAAGAGTTGTTAATGCATCACAAGAGAGGCTATAATTATGGGAGTCGGTTCTGCTTATCTTAATCTTCAATCTTATGGATTAACTGCATTGGGTGTAGTATTGGTTGTTGGTGGAGGCTTAGGTCTTGCATTTTTTAACGAACCCGCAGGTAAGGTATTTGGCGGAATCGTTCTTTTGGTTGGACTTGGGGCTTTCTTAACTGCTTCAAAAATTAGGAAAGAAGTTAAATCTGGAAGTGATGGCTACGAGGGTATTGGAAAGGTGGCATTAGGATTGGTAGTTTTAAGTGCTATTACAAAAACTGTTACGGCTCTCAAAACCAATCCAACTCTTCCTAATGATGTTCCTCAATCGGATTCAAACAATGAGGCAGGTGAATAAGATGGCTAAAGGAGAAATTACAATTAAAGAGGGTATTAAAAAATCAGTTTTTAAGAGAAAGGCATATCCTCAAAATAATTTTAGTATGACTTTGATGAAAAAAGGAAAAATGGCTAAAAAACCAACCCTATATATTTACCATTCATTTGATTCTAAATCATTAAAGAAATACAATAGATGGTATGATACTAATTTTCTTAGAAGCAAGTATAAATTAAATGATAAAACAAGAACACTTACATATATTATTCCAGCATGGGAAAATGAAACCTCAAAAGGATTTACTGTTTCTAAAAATGTTCCAATTGTAATTCACTTTACTGTTAAGGGTTGGGATAAATTTACTAAAACTTTAAATAAATTTAAAGAAGATATTAAGAATGCTTCTAAGGGGAAACGAAAGAGTCCTGCGAAGAAAAAGGCGGTGAAGAAAGTGGCGAGAAAGAAAACGGCAACAAAGAAAAAGACGGCAACAAAGAAAAAGACGATTTATAGAGGAAAGAGAAAATCTCCTTCAACATCTGCAACATCGGTGAATGTTGGAAAAACCATGAGAGGTGGAGATGGAAAGATGTATGTTTGTAAGTCTTATGCAAGGGGAAGTAAGCGAGTTAAGAGATGGGTCAAGGCGTGATTTGAATGGCAAGAAAGAAAACTACCCCTAAGAGAAAAGCACCCGCTAAGAAAAAGACAACTCCTGCCAAAAGGCCCCATTATTTTGAATGCTACTATACATTTTTAGATGCAGACGGTAAAGCCATTTCTCAATATGTTTGGACAAGCCAAGAGGGCATAACTCAAACAAAGGCAAAAGAATTAGTCATTAAACACTCAAAGCAAGTAGCATCTAAGGGAAAGGTAGGATTCCCCAAACCTAAAAAACAAGTTTATGCTATTGAATTTTATAGGTTTAAAAGAAGGGGTAGCGGTGCTAAATCTTTTACCAAAAAACAGACACCTTCCAAAGTAGTATTAAAGAAGAAAACTCCTGCTAAGAAAAAGGCAACAAAGCGAAAGACAACTACAAGGAAACGGTGATTTGAATGTTATTTACGCCTTATGAAAATAAAAAGAGTGGGAAAACAATTAGAATGAATATTAGTAAGGCTGATATGGATAAATGGGATAAATTACCTTCAAGAAGTAATAAAAAAACAATTACGGTTAAAAATTTGAAAAATGGAAAAAAATATGTTGTTAGGAGAGCCGATTGTGGTGCGGGGTGTTATTGTGCAGGAGAAGTTGTGAGGATTGTTAAGCCAACCACTACTAAAACAAAGACAACTAAGCGAAAAGCACCCGCTAAGAAAAAGACGACGAAGCGAAAGAGTCCTGCTAAGAAAAAGACAACTAAGCGAAAGACGACTAAAAGAAAGAGATGATTAATATGATACAAGAAACAATAAACAGTATTACGAAATATCCTAAGAAATATTACGCTACCGAAGATAAAATGATTCATAGAGTTGGCTACACGGTAGCACTTGGGATGATGGCAATTGGAGTTGCAGAAATGGTTCATTCCGTCAAATACATTATAAGAGGACAATCTTCAACCGTTGGAATGTTGTTAGGACCTGTAACTGCATTTTGTGGTTCAGCCGTTGCAGGACTTTATTTAATGGAAGCCGATGTTTTAGGGAGTTATTGAAATGCCTAAAAGTATTGCCGACTCAATGGATGAGGCTCTTGAAGGATTTGTTCGGGCTGAATTAGTTATTAGTGGAACAATTTTTTGTATTGGATTCGGCTTATTCAACCTTGCATGGTTTTCTAATTATTCTAACATAGTAAAAATTCCACTTTATGTGGGTGGTATGGGTGCTATGTTGTTTGGTTATAGATTGATTTACGCTCATTATTATCAATAGGGTATTTAAGAGAACCATTAAGTAGTAAAAACAGGGAATGATTATTATGGCTAAAACATACAAAGATTTTGTAAAGACATTCAAATTTAGAGCAAAGAAAGATAGTGAAAAACCTACACAGTTTATTTCTGCAAGAGGAAAGGCTATGGGTAAGGCTTGGCAAGAATTAAAGGCTAAGAATGCAAAGTCTGATTCAAAGACAACTGCTAAGAAAACTTCTGCTAAGAAAACTTCTGCTAAGAAAACTTCTGCTAAGAAAACTTCTGCTAAGAAAACTTCTGCTAAGAAGAAATCTAAGAAGTGATTGGGCATTAAGTTTTATATATCAAGACCTGTAAATTAAAATTATGGTTGATTCTTCAATGAATAGAGATGAAAGCATAGATTATGCTACCTATCTGGTTCTAAGTGAAGCCTTAACGAAGGGCTTTGTTGAAATGTCCTTATTGGGGAAGTTTTCAAGAATTCCCGGTTTTGATAAATCGGCTATTGGAATGATGAAGGGGCAGATAAAAGATATTGCTCAATCTGCGATTGATTCACCCATACAATCTAAGGAAGCCTTAGAAGAATTAAAAAATAAACTTGATATGAAGAGGCTTAACTCTTTGTATCTTCCTGCCGACATAAAAGATTATGTTGAAATGATTGTTCATGCAAAGATTTATCGGGCTTTTAAAGAAGGAATTGAAAACGATAAGTCCTTGATTTGGAAGCGAATCTTAATTCCAATTCTTGAGCAACGGTCTGATGAGATTTATGGTAAAAGACAAGTTATTCTTAATGGATTCTTAGATGCTCCCGTAGCCATTTATGAAAAAATATACAATAAGTATGTTCCATTAAATCCCGATAAAATTGAGATGCTTGAAAGAAAATTAGAAAGTTATGGCATTCCATTAAACTTCCCACATACTCCCGACGATTTGATGAGTGTTGATATTCAAACAGGAATTATTGAAGATACTAAGGATAGAGTAGTGGTTCGGTTTGCACCTACACCTAATGGACCTTTAAGCATAGGACATAGCAGGGGAGTTTGTCTTTTGGGCGAATACGAAAAAAGGTATCCGGGTGCTAAATTACTTTTAAGATTTGATGATACCGACCCTGCAAAATCAACTGATTTGAGTGAATATGGAATCCCCGATGTATTTCAGCAAATAATTGAAGAGATGGAGTGGTTATTAGATATAGATATTCCTAAGAGAAATATCATTATTGCATCTGAAAGATTTACACTTTATCAAAATGAAGTTATTAGTGCTATTAGAAATGGTAAAGCAGTTTGTGATACCAGACGAGATGGGTTGGTTAGCGGAGTGGATAACAACTTATCCGTATTTGCATCAATGTTACAGGGTGAATATGCGGCAGGGGAAGCGGCAATAAAATTAACTGCATCTATTCCTAAAGGAGATATTAATAAGGATTTTGATAACCGAGCAGGTGAAATCTTGTTTAGAATGGTTGAGTATAGTGGTGAAAATCTATGTGTTCCACTTATGAATCTTCAATCAGTTGTTGATGATAAAATGACAGGAGTTACTCACATTGTTAGAGGTGCTGACCATGATGGTGGAAATCTTGGAAGGCAGAAAAAGATTTGGTCTGAAATGGGCTATGGGCAATTCCCATTTGTGGATAATTGGGGATTAGTGGCTTTAACGGATGAGCAAGAGTATAATACTTACATCACCTCTAAGGAATTTGACGAAGAGCAAGATAGGATAGACACTACTATTCCTCAAAAGACGGGCAAAATGGGTATTTTAACTACTCGGATTTCAACCTCCCGAATGAGAAAGGGTATGAATGAAGGGCTTTATTCTGAAAACCTGTTCCAATCTCCAGAATTGCCAACTATTGCTTCTTTGAAACATGAACATTTACACAATGATGATTTTAAACCAATTACTTCCGAAGCAATTAGGGCTTATTGGAACATTGTAAGGCATAATCAAGATGTTACTGCAATTTTCAATAGAAATGAATTGAGGCAAATAAATGAGCGAATGTCTAAGGGCGGTTATGTGTTTGAGGAAAAGGCTTATGCTGATGAGCAGGAAAGAAGAGATTATATCAAGGGCTTGAAGATGCAAGACCTATATTATGCGGAAGAAGATGAGGAAAACAAACCATCAAAAATTAGTGGATTGATGTTGGCTAATACGCATTGGATTCCAATGTATAAGAAAACCAAGAAAGAAGGTGAAAGTTTTGATGCTTGGTATGAGAGATTTATGTTTAGAAAATCGGCAGAATCTTTTGATGCCGAAGGTCGGTGTCCAATTACAGGCGAACCCGTTGCAAGAGGTAAAACTTACGCTGATGGCGAAGTAGCAAAGATGGCGAATCAAACAATTAAATTATTTAGTGGTAAAAGAGGTGGATTTAGAAGGTCTGATGTTATGAAAGCAGTTATGGCTTTGAATGATTATGGTAGTGAATTGTCTGCGACAGGTTGGGCAGATAGAGTTAATTCAAATCCAAAATACCGAACCACAAGAGGGTTAAATCCAAGTAATGTCCATAGAGTTTTAGCGTTTTTGAAGCCAGAAGTGTATGAAAGAAAATACACAGGATACTCCATGAAGGCAAAATATGTTTATTCCATCGTAAAAGGTGATAAACTTGTTGATTGGTTAAAGCCAGAATTCATTCCAGAAGAGTTTAAAAAAAAATGACAAAATTTGAGTCGGAAGATTATGAAACCTTCCAAAAAGACACTCAAATTGTAACTTATTCCACTTTAGGAATTACTAATGGTAACTTATTACCCATAAGTGATTTACTTTTTGGAGTTTATAAGAATGAGAAAGAGGCTCTATTTGGAATTTCCGAAGTTATTGCTGATGTTTTTTCTGAATCATTTGAATATAAACTTGGAAAGGATTATGATTCTAAAAAAGGTGTTGATGCTGAATTGGAATTTGGAATTAGACCATTTAATGCACTTAAATTCAAGAGATTTATACAATCTCCCGAATGGAATCAGTATTTAACTACTTCTGATTCATTTATTTTCTTTAAAATCCTTCCATTAATAGACTATCTTGATAAATCATTCAATAAGAACAATGTTATATATGTTCCATTTAGTTAATCCATACCGAAATAATCCATTACATACTCTTCAATTTTTGAAGAATCCATATTTAGAAGATTTGTAATCTTTCCTGTTGGATTTCCATGATAGTGTAGTGGATTTTCCATGATTTGACTTACAATTTTATCAATTTTTTGACCCGAAAACTGCTCAATTATATCTTCAAAGCCGTTATTCTTCCATTCCTCAAACTCCTTAATGATGTTTTTAATTTCATCAATTGAAAAATCGGAATAAGTTTCTTGAATAATTTCAAAAATAGTCGTTTTTTCAACATTAGACCCTTCAAAATCATTTTCAATATCATAAAAATACTTAATAATAGATTCCTTTGACCAAATTTCGTGTTTTTCATCGGACATACCTGTTGCCCCCCAATATTTTCTAACCATATGTATCACCTAATTCAACTTAAAACTCTTTACCTATTAAAGTATTACTCTTGTTCAACACAATGTTCTGCCATGAATTTTTCAGTATCAATATCTGCATGGCAGACAGGGCAAAAATATGCCTTAAATCTTCCAAACTGATGTTCAGTTGTATCTGAATCGCATTCTTCACACTTGTAATCCTCGTTGTTTTCCATGTTTCTTCCTTACAACCTATGGTATATAAATGCTACTCATTGGATTAACATAAGTTTAAATAGTTAAACATATAATTGTTTCTTTAGAGGGAAAAGCGGTTTCCCTATGAATAACATATATAGGAACAAGATATTATGAAAGAAAATAGATTTAAAAATACGATGCTTACAATTTTAACCGCTATTATGCTTGCTATGAGTGCAAGTGTAGTTACTGCCGATGGTAGCGACCCCCTTGACCCCTCCGATGGTGGGGCTGATTGGGATGGTGATGGTTTGACCAACTCCGAAGAACAGACACATGGGACAAACATGAACAATGCTGATTCCGATGGCGACGGATTACCCGATGGATGGGAAGTTTCTAACGGACTTAACCCTACTAATGGTGGAGATGCAAATGCAGACCCCGATGGCGATGGTTTAACCAATGCACAGGAATATGCAAAGGGAACAAACCCTAACAATTCCGATACTGATGGCGACGGCAAACCCGACAATACAGACCAATTCCCAACCGACCCTAACGATGGAGAATACTCCGATTCTGATGGAGATGGTATCCCCGACGCTTACGACCCAGATTTCCAAGAATCTGATGCTGGTTCTGGAAATGGAGGAACAGAAGGTGGCGGTGAATCAGATGCAGGTGGCGAAGGGCAAGGACAAGGGCAGGGTCAAGGTCAAGGACAAGGGCAAGGGCAAGGTCAAGGTCAAGGTCAAGGTCAAGGTCAAGGTCAAGGACAAGGACAAGGACAGGGACAAGGGCAAGGACAAGGACAGGGACAAGGGCAAGGTCAAGGACAAGGGCAAGGTCAAGGTCAAGGGCAAGGTCAAGGTCAAGGTCAAGGACAAGGACAACAACAAGGTCAAGGCCAAGGTCAGCAAGGTCAGCAAGGTCAGCAAGGACAACAAGGACAACAGGGGCAACAAGGCCAACAAGGACAACAAGGACAACAAGGACAACAAGGCCAAGCGGGTCAGCAAGGGCAACAAGGCAATCAAGGCCAACAAGGTCAGCAAGGTCAGCAACAAGATAATGGTCAAGGACAACAACAACAAGGAGGCCAACAAGGAGGCCAACAGTCCGAGCAACAACAACAAGAACAGAATGGTCAAAACCAAAATGGTCAATCACAACAACAACAAGGTCAAACACAAAATGGCCAACAAGGTCAGCAAGGTCAGCAGAATTCACAACAACAGGGTCAGCAATTAGATAATCAACAACAAAATGGGGATAATGATAATGATGGTGATGGAATTCCCGATGATTTGGATAATGACGATGACAATGACGGCATTCCAGATAGTTTAGATGATTCCCCCCAAGACCACGATAATGACGGTATTGATGATGCAGAAGATAATGATGATGACGGAGATGGAATTAATGACGAAGAAGAAGTTAATGACGGAAACGATGACACCAACATTTACGACCATGATAATGACGGCATTCAAGATAGGTTTGATTTAGATATTGATAATGATGGTATTGATAATTACAAAGACTTTTATGATAATGGAACATCTGCTATGAGGGACCACGATAATGACGGTTTGAATGATGGTATTGATACTGATGATGATAATGATAACATTCTTGATGTTGATGAAATCGGTGGTGCTTGGTCATCATATAGATATGACCATGACAATGACAACATCTGGGATGCTTCTGATTTAGATGATGATAATGATGGATTGTCTGATTGGTTTGAAAACAATGATGGTAATGATATGACGGGTCAATTTGACCACGATAATGACGGTTTAGAAGATTACCTTGATTTGGATGATGACGGTGATGGTATCTTAGATTCTTTAGAATGATTAATTAATCTTGCTTTTAGTTTTCAATCCTCTTACCTCTTGAGGGAGTTAAGAGTTTTTTCTCCAAAATAATCCAAAACTTTAAATAGTAAAAGGGAATATTTAGCCTCATGTCTTTCATGGACTTACCACAGAAATACTACGAAAAAGAAGGATTCCTTTCGCTAATGGGAATTGGATATACTGCGGCACTTGCAGTAACATTTCTTGGTGGATTCAAAGTGATTACTTCACAAGGAACAGATAGATTACCCGCTATCGCTATTGTTGGTGGCGGTGCGCTTGCTACTTGGGGCTACTTGAAATCGTCACCCTACCTCTTGGATTGAGGGTCAAGAGTTTTTTCTTTCCAATACTTTATGTGCTGAAAATTGAGCCACATGGAGGGTTGCTACTGAACCTCCTAAAAATACTAATATAGGTTCTTGATGTTTAAAACCATAATAGCAAACCCCTAATCCAAATATCCAAGCCATAAGGTCAGTAGTCCAAGGACTTAAATAATTACAATTAGAATCCTTTGGAACAGTTGATTCACCGACTACGAAATAAAATGAAGCCATAACCATAGAAGATGCTAATGCTAAGGTTGTTCTTTGATATTCTTTAGCAAGCATATTATATCCTTCTCATTTTGATACTTAATTCTTTGCAATTAAACATTTTGTTTCTTCCAAGCATCATTGAAGGAAAATAAATCTGAATATATTTTGAATAATAAGTTAGCATCATCATTATTTTCAGATATATTATTATCCACCAACCATACCAATTTTTTGGTTTCGCTAATCTCTTTACAACCAAAAATCAAATAGTCTAAATTATTTTTCCTTACAAGGTCCTTTGCATCTCTAACAGAATTATACTCACAAAACGAAATCAATTCTTCATTTTGAAAGAAACACAAGCCATATTTCGTATCCCCTACTGAATACATATTTTTAATATTTACATACTAATACTTAAAGACTTTGCATTATCTTTATGTATCAGATAATTAAATTAAATATTAGGTATTAATTTGTTGATAAAACAAGTATCTATTAATAATTATATTTCTAACGATGAAATTAAAATTAAATTACCACAGGGTTCAATAATAAAAACTATACAGATAGATACTTCAAATTCCGAATTGGCCAAATATTTTAATATTACGATTATACACGAAAAAGAAACCTTGACAGTTTGCAAATTAGAAAATTATATGCAAATGGATATGATGTTAATGGGTCAAAAAAAAGTCTTGATGGATGAGATAATTATTAAATTAACCCCTCACCTTAATACGCCTTATTATGGTAAAGGTATGTTAGTATTTGATGATGAAATAATTATACGAGTTTTGGGGGGTAATGAGGAAGAAGAAGAAGGTGAAAGTGAATATAACCAATTCTTTTTTGATTTAGGTGGTTTTTAATTGGAAGTATGTCAAGATGAAATGAAAAATAATCATGAATTGAATCTTTCACCTATAACAACTGTTAAATACAAAGATAAGTAATAAAAAGGTATGGCTAAGTTAATATTATTTACCGGAAAGGGAGGTGTTGGCAAATCCACCACATCTGCCGCTACTGCTCATAGTTGGGCTGAAAAAGGATATAAGACTTTATTGGTATCTTCCGACCCTGCACACTCAACCGAAGATGTAGTAGGTGTCGCAGTAGGTTCTGAACCTGTTATGATTTCTGAAAACTTTTATGCTAAAAATATCTATTCTGAAATTAGAGCAAAAGAATTTGTGGGGCAGATGCAAGAAGGGATTGATAAATCCATAGGTAAATGGTTTCCCGGCTTTGACCCAGAATTATTAACCGAATGGGCTTCATTTCCCGGTATGGATGAAGTTTTTGCATTAGAAGAGTTACTTTATTTAGTCCAAAGTGTTGATTATGATTTAATTGTTTTTGATACTGCACCCACAGGACATACATTAAAAGCATTAACAGCCCCCGATTCTTTGAATACATTTTTATTAAGAATTTTACGAATGAAAGCAAGGGTTGAAGGGCTAAAAACAATGTTTATTAAAAAGGGAGATACTAAGAAATTAGTTATACTTTTAGAAGAAACAATTGATAAAATTAATAGGTTAAAATCTATTCTAAGGAATGAGAATTTTGTAAATATTAATATTGTAAGTATTCCCACCGAAGCAGGTTATCAAGAATGTATAAAAACCTGTAAGTTTTTGAAAACGCAAGGATTTAAAGTCCACAATATCATAGTTAATAATATAATCCCTTCTTTTGATGAAGATACATGGTCGCTTGCTAATAAAAATAAAGCAGTTGCACTATTAAAAATGCAACATGAGGGTCAAAAAAGTTATATTTCACTATATAACACTTTTACGAAGGGAGAAGGTATTAATTTAGTAGGTGTATCCAAACTCCCTTATGAGCCAAGAGGTGAACATCTTAATAATTTTTCACGATTATTGTGGAGGGAACGAGGTATGAAGTTTGATTTACAGCATTCTAAAACTATTGAGGTTGATGAGGATAGTGGAAAAACAACTATGAGGCTTATTTTACCTCCTTCAAATGATTTAAAACTTTTTAATGATGGATATAAGATTGGGTCTATGAGGTATTATTTTCAAGACTTAGGTATTGAATATAAAAAGATGAAAAAGAAAAAGACCACTAAAGGGGCAACCTATACTTTTGAGGTGTAATTATGGATTTGTGGTTATTTTTTGTTGTTTTGTATCTGATTCTTAATGGTTCGCTTCAAGTTTATTTTGTCCATTGGGTTTTGTGGAGAAATAAACAATTAACCATGCTTGTGGTTGATTATTATGAGAAAAAGAAAGGTAATAGTTAAATAGGTAGGGGTTAAACTTGTATTTATGCAAGTAAATTACTCTTCCGTCTTAACTGAATTGCCCGTAACTGATAATTTGGTTAAAAAGGCTAAGAAAATGCAAGAGGATTTTAACAAGATTAAAATTAGCAATAAGTTTCCTAATAGACCTACTGATTTTCACGGTGCTTTAGGTGAAATCATGTTTAAGATTTGGCTTAAAGTTGAAAGTATTGATGGTGAATGGGTTGATTTTGTAACTAACATTCCTAATGACCCAGATTTTACATTTTTTGACGGTGAAAAAACATTAGATGTTAAAACTACAAGATTTAATAGGCTATATTTTCAAAAACTACAATGGGATTATTATGTATTGGTAAAGCCTTTTGATTTTATAGGTTCTGATTCTGCCCACCCCCGACAGGTTGAGGTTGTTGGTTGGATGCCTAAAGAGGAAATGGAAGAGATACAACAAGAAATTGATTCTGGTAACATTGAAAGAGGTAATAAGGAAGTTAAATATGGTAAGAAATCATATTTCATATATCCCGATACTCTAAAGCCAATGGTTGAATTGGTAAATATTTTGAAACAATAGAGTTGTAAATTATGATTGATGAATATTCTGGACTCACATTTGATTGGGATGATATTAATTTTGATGATGAACGAGTAATTGATTCTTTGAATGAATTAAATAGTATTTTTGGAGATGGTTCAGTTTGGTATCGGATTTCATCTTCTGGAGAGGGGCTTCATGTTATGATAGGTGATGTGATTTTAGATGAGATAAGTGGTATCACTATTCTCCAACCAACCCCTATGACTTCAAATGAACAGATTAAATATAGGAAAATGTTTGATTTAGAGTGCAAGGGTAGGCTTATTTCAGATAGTGTTAGGGCGAAACAAGGATTTAGAACCTCAAGGATATTTAATACCAAGAATGGAAAAAGTGTTTCAGAATGGAGAAGGTTTAAATAGGTAGTTTTACACAAAAATAGGTAGGTAATCAAATGAATAACTTAGATAAAAGATATTGGGAAAGAATTGGAATGTATGTTACGAAGGATTTTGCTTATGAATGGGCAGATAAGATTAAGGAAGCAGGTTCTAAAACAGGTAAATATTTTGATGATGATATTGAAGAATATGTGGAGGGTTCACAACCTACGCCTAATCAATTAATTAGAGAAATTGATAATTTGTTTGAAGCCGAATATTTTGAGGCTGAAATATCTGACGATATAGATGCTATTCTCCAATTGACTCAAATGGAAAGAGATAAGGTGAATATTATTAAGAATCTTATGGGTGAGCATATGGCTAATGGCCTTGATAAAAAGGAAGCAAGAGATTTGGCTAAAGAAGAATATGAATCCACCATTTCACAAAAAGTTGCTGAAATCTTAGATATTAGTCCAGAACAATCTATGTTTGAGTTGCCCGAAGGCTATGATAATTGGCAAGATTGGGAAGCAGATAGAAAGGAAAGAGAAGAGCAAGAAAAATTAGCGGCAGAAGCGGAGGCTGACGCTACCCCTACATTGGAGGTAGCCGCAGATGACCGAGAAGAAGAAGAAGAGTGAAAGGATTTCTTTGCCTCTAACGGAGGCTTTGGTATTAGATATTGTTGAATATCTTTTAGATAATAAGGGATATGGATATTCTAATGAAATATCATATCATATTGTCCAAACAAAACCAAGAAGATATACGAGTCGGGAAGTAGTAGGTATTTTAAGAAACCGACCTATGTTTAGACACGCACAATCTTCTGAACGAAAGGGTGGAATTAGGTGGCGGTTAGATATGCTTGCTTTACAAAGGTATTTGGTTGCTAAGGGTTATACTTCTAAGGCCGAAGATAGAAAGATGTATGATAGGATGAGGGATTTAAAATGGCAACAGATAAAAGACACCATTGAGGTTCTTGAAGGTATTGAATCTCAAGGGATTGACGATTGTTATGAAAGCGTTGCAAAGATTTGGTCTTGAAACCCAATGTTTTAAATATCAAGACGCTCTAAAAAAAAGTATGGAGTTTTTCATTAGAAGATACCAAAAGGGAGTAAGAGGTTCTGGGACTTCTGATGTTTTTGTTTCTAAAACCCCTATTTCACAAACTGAATTTGAAGATGTTTGCACCTCAATAGGTAATGGTAAATATAATTTATGTGTAAGGGGTAAGGGTATCAAAGGTTTTAAGAAAATGAGCGAACATAAAGTTTTAGAAGAACAATTAGTTTTTAATGCTGATGAAGTTGTTAGTGTTCAACAGAATCTCCCATTGTCAAGTCTTTCTGAAAAGGAAATTATGGACTTGATGGGTAATATGATTGAAAAGGCTCCAGATGATATAGTAGGTCAAGAAAAGTTTATGGCTGATTTGAAAAGATTCCATGCAGAATTAGATAGTAGGAAGGCAGGTTCTCCACCTCAAACTAATTTTGAAGCACAAGATGATTCAATAGTAGGTGCTGGATTTTCAGTAGGGCGGAGCATTCCTTCTTTTGCATTAGGAGTTGTAGCCGGTGGGGTTTTGGTATATTTGCTAAACAAGACTACTATTGATGCATTAAAGAAACAAGTTGATGACTTAAATAATTCTATCAAAGATGCAGAAAGTAGTTTAAAAACTATTAAGAAAAATGCTGAAAGTATTAATAATCCATTTAGCCCACAAAATATGCTTAGTAAATATAATCAATCATTTGGTATTAATTGAGGGGTTTGACTATGGAAGATTTTAGTTTTGATTCATCTAACATTAGGATGATGTTGCAGAAGGAAGAGCAAAAAACAATTCAAAAACAATATCATAACTTTATGACTGATAACTTAAATTTGAATGAAGATAAAATTGAAGAGTATTATCCTTCCTTTGAACAATTTATCGGAAAGTTAAATGATGGCAAACTAAAGGATGCTATCAGATATAAGAACAAGTCATTTTTATTTCATTTAATGAATATGAAACAAAATGCAAGAGAACGAGAATTAAAAAGATTAACCAAAAACTTCTCTCAATTTATTAGTAATGTAGGTCATGATACTGATATTAATTTGTTAAATTTTGCAATAACTCTTGAAAATATTAGTGAGAACCTAAATGCGAGAGAAAGTAAAAGTGATAAACAAACTATGGCAGATGCTTGGTCTAATTTATTACAAAGTGAAATGAATAAAATACTTTAAAGGGAACATTTAAGTAGTTTGCATCTTTAAATATTAACTATGTCCGATGAGTTTGGTGATGTAATGGAGCCTATTACAACTGATACTATTAGAGATTCAGATGGTGAAGAAGATTTTAGTCATGATGGTGGAGAAGATTTTTCATCAAACTTAAATAGTGTTAAATTTTTAGATATGTTAGAATCTGAATCAGCCATTGGAGATTTCGCAGATAAATTAAATCCAGAAATGAAAAGTCAAGTATTAGTGCCTCTTGCTAATCTTTTAGACAAATATGGATTTAGCGATAAACTTGGAACGAGCCAAACTACACAATCAGCATTTAATGTGATAGGGTTGCTATCTGATATAGCACCTGTGATAAAGGGTCTTTCAGATTATGTATCTGGTCAAAGAAATGCATTAAGTGATGAAGACCAAATGTTTTTGAATGAAATATCTAAGGCGCAATCTTCTGGTGATTTTTCAGATTTATTTTCTTCCGAAGATTCCGAAATGCTTGAAATTGGTTCAAGTGAGTCAGAACAACCTAAGCAGATAAAAGGAACAGGATTAAATGATGGACCGATTGATTGGTATGAGATGATGGGTCTTGAAAATCCTAAAAAGAAGGCTGAAAATGAAATGAGAGCCAGACAAGAAGCCTTGTTTGGAGATGTTAAACCTGCTAAGGAAAAAACCGTTAATTCAGAAGGCTATGTTGAATCAACTAAGGCTAAATTGCCAACACTTGAAGAATTGATGGCCGAAGCAGGAGTTAATCAAGAAATAATAGATAATGCTGATAGTTATAAGAATCCTCAAAATCCAGACCAAACATTAGTAAATGAAAGAGAAGAGATTGACATATTAAATACAGACATTGGGCTTGAAATACTTGAAGAGGCTATGGCTGAATCTGAAATTATAGATTACTTTGAAGAAGAGTGAGGAATATAAATGGCTAATCCTATCTGGGAACGATATGTTCAAGAGCAGATGCCTGTCTGGTTAGATTGGATGATGAATAATCACACTAAATCCCACATGGATATGATGGCAAGATTTATTTTATCTCACCCTTATTATGTTCCAGATGAAGCATCTGATGATGATAAAGATTTATTTTTAAATATGTTATTTAATGAAAAATTCATTGAGAAATTATCACCTAAAGGGGCTACTTATTGGTATCATTCTCCTTTCAATGATTTTATTGAGGCTCTAAATCCATATAAATCAAGATACGAAGATATTTTATTAATTCAAAAACATTTAATTAAATATGTTTGGTGGTATTCAAGAGTGTATTCTTTTTTAAGACAAAGATTATATATTTATTTTTTAGATAAAGGATATAACATAGAATGATTGCACAACATTTAAGTAATAAAAGTGTTAATTTAAAATCATGAGTGATTATGAGTATGATGAATCTGCGTCATCTGATTATGATGATGATGATGATTTTGAATCTGAATCTGATGATTCTTGGGGATTACAGACAGGAAAATTATCATTAGAAGATTCTATGTCTTTTGGTTATGCTCCCGAAGATGGAACAAATAACCCCAAAGACATGGTTCAAATAGGTTCTAAATTTAAATTCCCATTAGAAATTGTTTATCAAGTGTTGTTCGTAGGTGGTAAAAGAGGTTCTGGAAAATCTTGGTCAAGTGCAGTATTGATGGAAGAGTTTGAACGGCATGGATTACAATTTGTTTGTTTTGATGCTCTTGATGCTCATGGGCATCTTTGTGAATTAGATGGGATTGAAGCAATAGAGCCTCAAAAGCATGAAACTATTAACATGAAAAAACTTGTTGAAAGACTACAACAATCTGGCTCATCACTTATCATCAATATGAGTGGATTAGGTTTAGAGATGCAACAAAGATTAATTGCAGATTATTGCGAGGGCATTTTAGAAACTATGATTAGTGATAAGGGTTTGATGACATTTTTTGAAGAATGTCAAGATTTTATCCCTCAAATGGGCAGACCTCTATCATTTGCACCAATTGTTAGATTATGTAAATTAGGAAGGGCTAAGGGTTATGGGGTTGCATTGATTTCACAAAGACCTGCGGCAGTATCAAAAGAGGCACTTTCACAAGCATCAGTATATATGATTCACAATATTATTAACACAAAGGATTTGAATGCTCTCAAAGAACAATTATCTTTTGGAACAGATAAAGCAACAATTAATAAAATCCTATCGGGAATAACTTATGCTGAATCTGGAGATATGGTGTGCTATGCCCCCGAATATTATAAAGACCAAGGCTATGTGGTGGTTGGAAGAGTTGATAATGAAAGAAGAACACAACACAAAGGTAAAAATATCAATGTAGTTTCTAAATTATCCCAACCTATGAATTCTATGGTTTCTTTTAATGATACTTATTCATCAGATACTTCCAAAAATCTATCTAAATCTTCACATTCGTTTAGTGATGCATTTTCAGCAGATGATGATTCTAATTATGATGATAATGATGATGACGACGAAGATGATATGGAATCTGAAAATAAGATGCCTCAATATGAATGGTCTGCGACAGAATCAGAAGAATTATATTCAAGTGTTCCAGAAATTAAAAACAATTTCGTTAAAGGTGCGGCAATTGTAAGTATTGCTTCAAGTGCGTTTTATATTCTTTCAAGATTTATTGTATCTGGCAGAAGAGGCTAATCTTTATATAGCAAAAGCAAGTAAAATAGAAGTAGGTGATTAAAAATGAATCCTGTTAGACAAATCGGAAATACTGTTTTACCGACTCCCCCACCAAGTCCGAATATGCCGCAATTTCCAAGTTTTAATCTTGCAAGTGAATCACTTCCTGCTCATAATGCCTCATTACAACCTTTTATGCAAGGCACAGGTCCAAGACCAAGTGGCGACTTTATGCCTAAACTTCCTCAAATAAGAGTGCCAGAATCTAATGTTGGTGCGGAAAACTTTATTCCAAAGTTAGCATTTAATAGAGGTGTTCAAGAAACCTTTGGAGGTAGCCCTAAGTTTGAGGCTGAACAATCTTTTTACCGACCTACAAATCCAAGAGCAATTTTTAAGGGAGCCCCTAAAATTAATATGAAGGCTGAAACAAAATCTATCCCTATGATGGAAAAAACTGTTCTTCCAAGGGCAAACCTTCCAAACATTCCTAATTTTGCAAAGATGGTTTCAGCACCTTCGCCAATGACTGTTGAGGCAAGACCTGTTCTTCCTCCTATCAGAAGGTCTGATTTAGGTGGGCCACTCGCTTCAACTTCTATGTTTGGTGGAATTGGAAACAGTCAAGGAAGAACCTTTGGTTCTGAATCCTACCTATTCTAATTAGATTGTAAAGAGATAAATCTTTATATATCTAAAATGCAAATAGATGATTATGGACTCTATGGACTATGATACTCTTGAAGAAGTTAAAAGAACCTGTGCTGGAGGTTCTGATGATTATGTTCAAGGTATGAAAAATAAATGTTCTAAGACTCAAATGGAAAATGGATTGTTAGGCGGTCTATTGGGTTCTTTAATTTTAATTCCATTTATTCCTCTTTTTGGTGAGTCAAGATTTATGGCATCAGCCTCACCTTTTAATTCAAAACACCTTTTAATACCCATGTTATGTGGAATAGCAGTAGGTAGTATTCAAACATTAAACTGTAAATACAATGAAACTAAATATGAAAGAGATTACATTTCAGTTTGTTCTGGGAATTAAAAAGACGGTCAAAGGTTTTATATAGTCGTAAGATGAAAAAAAAGACATGGCTCGGAAAGGTGGCAGAAAAACTTTTACAGATTCAAGAGGTAGGAAGGTAAAAACTACTAAGTGGCAGAAATTAGTTTCACAACATGGTGTGGAAGGTGCTAAAAAGCACTATTCTGGATATTCTCAAAGGCCGGTCCCTCCAACTACCACAGGAAATGTTGTTAGCACAAAGAAAGGTGCCCGAAGAGTTAAGGGTAACAAGATTGGCGGTGGAAAGAGAAGTAATTTATTCTATAAGGGTGATAAGGTAGGAACATGGACTAAGAGTGGAGGCAACAAGACTAAGGGAGCGTCTGGTAAATCATGGTTTATGGATAGAGGATATGGAACAAAGAGAAATCCTGTTCCAGATACTCCATTAGCAAGAAGATTAGGGATTGCAGGAAAGACTGATTTATTAACAGGACACCCTTCGGCACTTTACGAAGATTGGGAAGAAGATATGGACAATGTATCTGGTAAAAAGGTTAGTAATGCTGAAACTGCTTTTGATGCAGAATTGACTATGTGGCAGGGATTGGTTAAGAAACACGGAATGAAAGGTGCTAAGAAGCATTATGCAGGATACAAACAAAGACCTGCTCCTAAAAACACCACAGGTCAAGTTAGAATGACAAAGAGTGGTCCAAGAAGGATTAAGGATTCAAACATTGGTGGTGGCAAAAGAAGCATCATTACTTACAAGGGTGATAGAGTTGGAACATGGGCTAAGAGCCGAGGTGTTTCAAACAAGGGTGGTAATTCTGGCCTCGCATGGTTTATGGAAAGAGGATATGGAACGGCAAGAAATCCGGTTCCAGATACTCCACTTACACGAAGATTAGGAATTGCTAATAAGGGCAGAAGGCTAAGAGATATTATTGGAAGATTTATGCCCGGTAAGAATACTATGCTTACAGGACACCCTAATGCACTTTATGAAGATTGGGAAACTTCCGCTTATGAAAAGAATGTTAAGGGTAAGCCAATTATGGAAGGTATCAGAAATATGGTAGGATTGCCTGTTGATGATGAATTGAAGGGAACCTTAGCACAAAGAAGTGTGAAGGCGAGAAAGAAGATGGGTAATCCTGTCAATAGGCGACTTACATTTAGTGAAGTTTTTGGTGGCGATAGAGATTCACTTGGAAAGTTTGCTTTTGGTAAAATGGCAGAATCTTTTGATGCTGATGGTATGTATGAGAATGACGATGGTTTAATGGTTTGCAAATACTGTAATTCAACAGAAATGGTTCAAGGCGATTATACATACTGTTCCAAATGCGACCAAACCAATTTTATTACTCAAGAAAACATGAATGCAGAAACATTCAAGGCGGAATCTTTTGGAGCAGAAATCTTTGATGATGTTGGGTATGAATCTGAAAATTGGGAATGAGTGATTACTCATGCCTAATCCTGTGGATAAAAAGACTAAGCCAAAAAGCGAAAGGCAAAGAAAATACCCAGATTATTTTTACGATAATGCCCCCGAATGGGTTGGGCGATTAAATAGGGCTAAGGTTCAGTTAAAACCTAATATGGCAGGTAATCAGAAAAAGCATTGTGGAAATTGTATTCATCTAAAAGAAATAAGAACACAAGCAGGAGAGCCTATGTGTGGTTTAGCAAATGCCGCAGTTAGAGGACATTGGTATTGTTCAAGGTGGAGGCTTGGCAAAAACCAGACTATTAAGTTGAAACCTTTAAGTGATGAAGTTTAAGTAATCTTTATATATCGGCACAAGAAATTTAAAAACTAATAGATGAGGCGATAGTATGACAGAAGTTACCAAAAATGTAGTTGATTTAGATAATCTTAAATCTTTATCAATGGTAATTATGGTCCCTACCTTTTTATTAGCAGGTGCTATTGGAGGTGCATTCATGTTAGGTATGAAAATGGGAAGAGAAGATAGGACTACTCTTAATGCTGAAAATTGCGGTTGTGGCTCTAAAGAATCAAAAGAGGCCGAAACTGATAATGGTTTAATTATTAAAGGCTCAACAGGAAATTACAAATTGGTTCACACCGATGGCGTAACAGAAATGAAAAAAAGGAATAGGTGAAAAAAATATGTCAAGAACACACCCGAAATTTTATGTAGGACACGAAACTAAGAATGGACATTTGAAAGGAAATGGTAATTTTAAAACTTATCAACCTGCGGTTCAAAAGGCTATGGAAGTTTCAGAAAGAGAAGGCAATTCAGTAGTTTTAAGCCCCGCAGGTTCAATCCTATGGGGTTCAAAGGGAGAAGGTTTATTTCAAAAAGGAAAGATGACAACCGAGGCTAAAAGATTTATGGCAGAAGGTGGTTATGATTATGCAACAGAATACCGAGCAGAAGGTATGAATGCAGGAAGTATGTCATTTTTGTTTGGAAACTTAACTTTACTAACATTAGGCGGTCTTGCAGTTTATAACAAGTTTATCAAGCCAAGTGAAGAACCTCCTGCTGATGACGAAGATGCAGACGCTACCAATGAAACAGGTGCGACTGATACCGATTCTAATACTACGGCTTGAGGTGATTAATATGTGCGATACTTGTGGTTGTAAAAAGGCTGAATCTTTTGAGGCAGAAATGCCCAATATTGTTATTCCTCATGGTGTTGATATTACTTCTAAAATAGAAAAATTAAGTCAAAGGCTTGGAAAGCACAGAATAATGTCGCAAGATTTGAGAGATAAACAATTTGAGGCTGAATCGTTTGGTGCTGAAATGACTGTTGATGAGATGAATGAAATGGTTAAAAACTTAGGAAATGTAGCCTATAATGAGTTTTGTTATCGGTTTGATATTGACCCCGAAGATGCTCAAGAAATGTCTTGGTTTATCGCAGACCACTATGATTCGCCAAAAGTAATTTCTTGGCTTGAAGAAAACCATGATAAGTTTGATGCTGAAGAGTTTGGTGCTGATTTTGATAATGCACCTTACGAATCATTTGATGAGGTATTGGCTGATAGTGTGTCCTTCCCAGAAAAAGAATATGAAATTGATGACCGAGATATTTACAATCCAGACCGAGCCGCTATGGATATGATTAGAGGCAATCGGGCTTTAAGAGAAGAAATGGAAGAGCAAGGAGTTTATGTTGGTCGGCATCCGGGCTATTATGATGATAATGGCCGATGGGTTGAATTAATGGAACACTATGATGATTATGAAAGAATCCCTAATTGGCTTCAAGGACTTGTTGGTGTAGGTCTTGTCGGAGGATTGACTTATTTACTTACTAAAATTTCGGGTTCAACAACTGATGCTGGAAATAATACTACTGAACCAACGGAGTAATTGATATATATGTGTAATAATTGTGGTTGTAAAAACGCAGAAGAGGAAGAAGATGTTGAATCTTTTGATTTGGAAGAACAACAAGCACAAGCCATTCAAGCCTGTAATGCAAGAGGCTATCACAATTTTGAATACACCTTTGACCCAGAACACTTTCAAGAGTGGGCAGAAGAAAAAATTGCAAATTTAAATGATAATTATAATTTGTTAGGATTACAATATCCAGAAACCGAACAATACCAAAATCTAAATTATGGAAATGTTAGGCGACCTCCAAGAATTACAAATTCATACCCTATTTTTCACGGAGTTACTTGTGCAGATTGTGGAACAAAATTAGCAGGGTTTGGATGGGAAGCAAGGAATAATCAATATACATACACCATTGAAGGTGCAGAAGAAGAGATGGCATCACTAACAGGAGTTTATCAAGATAATGCGCTAAGATACCTTCGGCAAAATTATCCTCAATTTTATGATGATGAAGGTAATTGGATTAACAATGGTGTTGCAAGATATAGAAATGTTGCAGGAAATATGAATCAACAATCAAAATTAAATCTTATTATGAATCTGGGTCCTTCCGTTCATTGTAATAATTGTAATACTTATTATTATTCTCAATTAGATGACCGAGTATCAGCCGCATCTCAATGGTTGAGAAATCAATATGGTGATGGAATGAAAATTTCACTACATACCCATGAAGAACACCAAGCGAATCAATGTTCTCCATTAACCGAAGAAGAATGTGAACATTGTGGCAAAATAATGATGTGGGGTGGAAATACCTTTATATCAGAAGCAGAAGCAAGAGCGCAACATGGTGAAGGAAATTGTGTTTCAACCGTAATTCAATGCGGAAATTGCAATAGAGATTATGTGATTCTGAAAAAAGATTCAAGATATGGAAATACTGTAATGGTTAATTATGAAGGTGAGCCAAGACAAGTTATGGTAATGAGTCCACATTATAGACAAAGCATTTACCATGAAAGATATGTAAGGGCTAATGAATTACCTCAAATTTCAGAAATTAATTGGGAAGAACAAGCAGACAATTTCATAGGAGAGCCTAAAGGATATGAAAATATGCAACAGTTTGAATTAGTCCACAATGAAAGACCTCCTAAAGTAGCAGGGAGAGAGGCTCAACCTTCACTTTGTTCCGATGGCGTTGCTCAAGTTATGTCTGTCGCAGATTTAAAACAGATTATGAACGGTCTTGGAAAAGGGTCTTATTGGAAAGGTTGGAATAAAAAAGACATGGTTTTAGGTATCGGTGCGAGATGGAATGATGAATTAAAGAAGGCTAAAAGAGTCAAAAAGCCCACTACTGTTGAGATTAAAGAAAAACCTGTTGATAAGAAAAATGTTATTGAGTTTATGAAATCACTCCAACAAGATGACCCAGACCTTTACGATGAAATGATGGAGGAAATGTTTGGTGCTGAAAACTTTACTGACAAATATATTCAAGTAAATAATGAGTGGCCTAAGAGGGTTGAAATCTATATGGATACTGTTCTTTTCTATGTTGGAAAAATGGCAACTATTAGATACGGACATGATGGTGTTGTTAGAAAAGAATTAGGTTCTAAAGATAGAATTATAAGTATCATAGACCCTATGGGAATTAAAGTTGAAGATGTTGAAAAGATTTTGAACCGAGAATGGGATGGGACTTATTTCTTGTTTGAGGAAGGAGGCACAATCATGGGTGGTTTGCAACAATATGGGGCAGAAGAATGGAAACAAGTTGAATGTGAAATGTGCGATAGACAAGGTTATAGTGATGAGATGATGGCCATTAAGACCGTTAAAGGTCCCTCACATCTTTGTTCCCGATGTTCACGACCCGATATTAATTGGGATAAAATTTACCCTCCAAATAAATTAGACATGAAAACTTATGGAGTTTCTATGTTTGGATTGTTTGTATTAGGTATTTTAATGAGAAGAAAACAAAGAAATGGAAGTGTTGAGTGATGAAACTTGACCCTATTGAGTTTGGAGTAGGAACATTAACTTTAGAAAAATTAGGTTTAAAAAGGCCAGAACCAGAACCATCTGAATTAGTTGATGAACCCGAAGTTTCAGAACCTATTGAAGAGCCAGATATGGTTGAACCTGTTAAACCTTCTGAATCCTTTGAAGCCCCGTCGGGGAATGAATATTTTAAAAACTTTGCAGGTGGCTTTTTTGAAGATTTAATTTCTTTTGTTTCTAATAATTATATGGCATTAGGAACACTTGCTTTAGTTGGCTCTATGGGATTTTATACGGGCAGAAAGTATAACTCTAATGAAGAATATAAAATTAAAAAGTAATATTAGATTGAGTAATCTTTATATATCTGTTTGCTAAAATTAAAATTATGGCAAGAAGATTAAATGCATCTCCATTTATAGCACTATTAGGTGTTGGAATCCTTGCAAAGTATCTTTATTCAAATAAAGAAGTTTTTTCGGCTGAACATATTGAAGAAGAAGAGCCAACTCTTTTTTCAAAAATAATTTCAAGATTCACAACTAAAGAGCCAGAAACTCCTGTTGTTGAAGAGGGCACAATTGATGTTGCAGGGGATTTCAGACCTTCTGATTTAGAGATTATTGATGTTGAAAGAACAGGTATGACTGTTGATATTGTTCCTATTGTTGCATCAAACCGAAGATTACCGGCTCAAGAAGGGGCTGATTTCTTAAATCAGTCTGTTCAATCACCTATGGTTAATGATGGCGCATTTGGACCCGGAGTTTCAGATGTTAAAACTTACAAAGTAAGTCCATTTAATTATAATTTATCAAATCCATTTTCATTACAGAAGATGATGCAAAGAGAAAACTCTATGTTTTTAAATCACGATTCAGTTGGGCAAGAATCTCCTAAAATGATGAATACTCATACTCCTTCTAAGATTCAAGATATTGATTTAGAGTTAGATGAGGTAAAGGGTGTCATTAACAGAAAGGGAGATTTAGCAAGGCTATCTATTCAAAATAGAAGTAATCAAGATACTCTTTCTCCCGATGTAAATGATTCTTATACTGATGGATTTAGAACCCTCGCCCTTTCAGAATGGATGACCACTCACCACATTGAAAGGATTTCAGATATGCAAGTGATGGCGATTGCAATTAGTGGTAGTAATCAATCTCTTTTAAGGAGAGTTTGAGATGGGTCTTAAAAAATACCATGCGGTATTGATTAGTAGTAAGGATTTCTGGATTTTTGACCCAGATTCTTATGATTCAACTACAAAACTGTATGGTGATTTCACAGTTATCAAAGGTTCTTCTAAAAAAGAAGATTCCGACATGAAACAATGCTCTTATTTTTTTGAAATCGGAAATCAAGATAATCATGGATTTAAACCTATTGCTATCAAGTATGATGAAGCCGAAGGATTTCTTATAGTTGAGGGTGAACAACAACCAATGGGAAAGAATAAGAAACGAGTATTTCAAATTGGAGAAGAGGCCAGAAGATATAAGAACATGAGAGGTCCACGACATTCCGTTGATGTAATTGTCGTTTCAAAAGATTCAAAGAAAACGGAAATCAAAGATTATCTCAAACAAGAACAAGATGGTTCAAAAAGTGCAGAAACATTCCAAGCAGATACGCTAAATCAAATTAATCCTATTTTCGTGGAAGGGGCAGAATCCTTTGACGCTGAAACTTGCGGTTGGTGTGGAGATGAAATAGTTAATGGGGGCAAAAGGGATGGTGAAAAAGTATGTAATCCTTGTGTCGTAGCCTATGACAAAGAAAATAATAGAGGAAGTCCATGTGTAGTTTGTGATGAAAAAACTGAAATGGGCGCATATAGTTTTGGAAAAGGAGAATGGGTGTCAATTTGTAGTAAGGATTGTGAATTAGAGTATGACGATTATGAGGCAGAATCCTTTGAGGCAGAATCCGAAATCTTTTGTGCTGAATGCGGAGGAAGAAGAAAGTATGATGCAGAATCCTTTGAGGCAGAACATTCTTGTGGTTGCGGAGATGAAATGGCTTTGGAAGCAGAATTGATTGGAGCAAAGGCAAAAGGAAAGAAGTTTTTACGAGTGGGCGACTTGAAAAAGGCGTTAAAAAAGACCAAAGATACCGATAAGGTGATTGCAGGAGATTTATATGATGAAAAGGTTTATTTGACTACGAAGGTATTCAAAGACGGCAATCAAGTCGCAATCGTGGGTCAAGACGGTTATCATTATTACGATGACCACATGGATGATTGGGATGCAGAATCTTTTGAGGTTGAGGAAAACACAGATAATGTATCAGTTGATGAATTGATTAAACATTTGAGAGAAAATAGATGGTCTTATGAACAAGACGGG
>MDSX01056627.1_pt1 | contig 36456 bp, 45 predicted proteins | sample 811141 | NCBI WGS metagenome assembly MDSX01 (sample SAMN05326642, study PRJNA326480) | marine metagenome | isolation source: seawater | place: Atlantic Ocean: South East | collected 2010
ACACGAGTGATCATTTGTCACAAGATCATCTGCAACAACAGCTTTGCGCGGTCTCCAAGCAACGCGGATCTGTCCGGTACCAGGTGTGTCACTAAGCTCGCACACGCTAGAAGCGCTGTGTTCCGTGAGAGACATCGAGAAAAAAGAAGTGCTTGAGAAATTTTTTCGGAGATTGCTTTTCGTGAGGTGTCGTTTAGGGTGCCCTGAAGGTGCCGTGATTGATATTGATTCATTATGATACGATGCAGCTCAGATTCCGGTTGGGTTGGCGGCAGATTTCGCTTTTATCGTATCGTTAAGCGCATTCGTAATGGGCGTATTTCGTAATGGGCGTATTTATTTTTTTGCCAATCACCTTCGTCAACGTTATTTTATTTATATTTTTTGTCAGGCGCAGTCATTCTATTGCACATGTTAGTTCAGTTTGAAGTTGATGCGTGACGACCTGCTGGTGATTGCTATACATTACTAAGATATTACTCCATCTTGACTACATTTGAAGGACTTACTGCATTCGAGGGACTGCCCCCAAGCGATTGGTGGACCATTTCCATGATAGCACGTTCTTGTTCTGCTGAAAACTTTCCTACATATATTGATTCTTCATCTTTTATTATGTTAGGGAGATTAGACACAACATTGGAAGTAACCGTAGCAGTATTGGCTTCAGTATTCGTTGTAGATGACACTTTCGACATGAACAATTTTCCAAAAAAAAATGATCCAAAGTATTCTTAAGTGCGATCGGTAGATTCTCATCTATTGCTTCCATACATGTTTACTCGATATAAACGAAAATAAGAGTGTGTCTTTTGCACTTTCAAGTCAAACCGCATGTGATCTTCTTTGCATTGTACAGTTGTTCGCCAGATGACCATACCGATTACAATTGTAACATTTCACACGGGGACATTCAGTCACTGGATGATCTCCGCTGCAATTTTTGCAAACCATGCGCTTTCTCTTTCTGCTTTCCATCTTTCTTCTATTTGGATGAGGTTTGATACACATAGCATCTTCACAATAGCAAAAGGCTTTTTCAAGACCGCTTTCTGTGGAATGGATGTAGCTGCACTGCATTCGTTCTCTGCAACGCTCTCCAAATTTGCAAATTCGTGAAGGAGCAAGATTAAAATTGGTACAAACAATTTCTGCGCATTTTTTGTGCTTCATATTACTTTTCGTTTCAGATGCGTCATCGGTGTCGTTAAATTCAGACAACGTCTCGTCGAGAATTCCCGATATTGATTCTGCCATTATTTCGAAAAAATTCGTGGACTTAATTATGTAAATCTACATCAAGCCGGTATACGTTTTTTACTTTATCATAGTAGATTGCATATAAGTGAACATAAGCTAACTTGCTACACCATACTTTGTACCGTTGTCTGTTATCAAATATCTTTCTGTATTGCATTGATATTGCGACAGCTAAAGATTCGCGTGTGAAATTGCGCTTAGTGAATAGCCACGCAACCAAAGGAGCATCCAAACCAAAATCAAACTCTACTCGAATCTTGTGAGAGTATATCACAGTGCTGGTCTTTTCTTTCATATGTTTCAAAGACATCTTCAAGCCTTTTCTATCCATGCGGACATAAGGAGAGTTTTCACCTTCAAATGTAATTGTCAGTTCTGGCATGTTGCAACTTTGACATGGTTTTGACGATATTTCTCGTGGACATGGAAGACCTGTAAACGCAGACAACTCTGTATCACTGAAGCTTTCAAGATCTTGTATGCTGCAATGTATTCCTCTCTGAGAAAGAACTTCCCTGACGATATTACGGAACTCCATCTAATATTTTTTCCAAAAAATGATAAACTGTCTGGTGAAATGCTGCGCTGCAGATTGCCGGTTCCGTAATGCTGTTGCAAAAGCACTGGAGCAAAGCTGCGACGCTGAAGTCACAGACATTTTAAGTAGAATTTCACCAGTAAAAGTCTTGTTTCGTTGCACCAAATGTGGAGAGACTTACATGCACGAATCTTGTTATCAACGTGTTGAAGAACAGCTATGTACAGCAGTTCGAACGAATTCATCTACATTGAACGAGGCAGAAATCAGCAAAACTATATTCGATACATCTCGGTCTGGAAAATTTGATATGGTTCGTAACCACCCAGTTCTTACTTGTAGCTGCAAGATGGGTAAGCTTTGTGCTATGACAGAAGGACGTAAGGTTATCAAGATTGGAGAAGACCAAACAATTGAGAAGAAGAAGAAGAAGAAAAAGTATACCAGCCCGCAGAAGACAGCTCAAAAGCAATTGTTTACATGTGAATATGATGAGGAAGAATTAGATGAGGAGCAAGCTTCTTACATATATCGTCGACCGGAGCAACAGATCCAAGACGAACTAGTCTCGTGTCATATTGCAGCTGAGGATTTTACGGATATGGAGTTTCCTGACTTACCTCCGAATGCACTTCCTCCACCACTATGTCGTCAAAATCACCGTTCGTACCAACCTACATCATCACTTGATTTCCGCATTCAGAACAGAGGAAGCTTTCATACACTGACATTATCATCAGCTAGTTCTGAAAACTGGAAACCTCGTGTTATTGGCAAACAGGGAACGGCGTTAAAGATCTTTATTGAAGCTCAGAAAAAACATGGAGTGAATGTTGATCGTATATACATCGAGAACGATCAACATGGCATTACGCGCATAATCATAAACGGTAAATACTCAGATGACAGAGAGTGTTGTGCGTATGCTTTGCAGCATAAAATAGAGAAGATTATGTGTCTTTAATTACTAAGTTGTTCGCTTTCTGTGATGCTGAAACAGTACATATCGTGTCGCTTGTCTTTTGCAACGTCGAAATTATTGTCCTGGTGATATCCAAGTCTGTACAAAGAACCAGATTGTGTCAGTATAAAATGTCCTAATTTATGATAGAACTCCTTAGCCACCAAAGAAGTTTGTATGGGATATCCATCACAGAGTCCACTTACGTAAAACACTATATATCCACCACCCTTGTACCAACTGTTGATGCACTTCACCGAACTAGCAGCTACTATTTTAGACAAAATCCTGTCAATGATTTTGTATTTGAACGTGTTCATATATCCAGTGGCATTCCAAAATACCCATAATCTCGAATAGTATCGAATCAGACGCAATGCTTGTTCCTTCTTGCTGGCTTCCTCACGCGCCTTCTGCTTGCGGCGGTCCCGGGCCTTGTTCTTGTCTCTTGCGTTCGGCATCAGGATATAATATTTTTTCAAAAAAATCAAAATCAAAAAATGCATGTGACATTCTCCGGTGTTGTTGAGACTCGCGAATATAAGCCAGAGAAATGCATTCAGGCTCCGCAAACTGCTCATACGCGATCAGAAAAGAAGAAGATTGATGCAATTTTACGAGGTGCTTGTTCGATATGCGACCCATCTGCAAATGTCAAAGACGTTTGCGACGCTTGTGCTATGATTCAAAAAAAGGACAATGAAAAGCTTCATGCTGACGGATTCATTGTCTTCAGGAATGCATTCGATATTGATGACAATACGCGCTCAGAAGTTGACGATACGATTTTCAAACCAATATTCAACGGTGTGGCAGAAAATGGTGAACTTACATATGATGGAAAGCGGCTTCAGGGTACAGGTGAATGGCGACAAAAGATTAAACGGCAGCTGAATCGCTTCTTGTTCTCCAAAGGTATACTTTCAAACCATAGAAGAATGTCGGAATTATATGCGTTGCGTAGTCTTCCGAATTGTGGCCAACAACCTCGTCATACCGACTCTGCACCAGAAAAGTCGCTCTTGGGCAAACCAGCTGAAGATATACCGCTAGCTATGATTTATGCATTAGAAGACCGAACACGCTTGAAGATATGGTCTTTCAATAATGATTATAATGATTTCTGTGTGATCAATCTGAAAAAGAGCGACATGATTGTATTTCGTGGCGATATGGCTCACTGTGGTTTTGAATACAAGCAAATGAATACGCGCATACATGCTTATATTGACAGCAACAAAGACGGCTGCAAGCGTCAAAAAGGTTTGACATGGGTTAATGGGAGTAGCGAAGTGAATAAATGAGTAAATATAAAGAGTAAGCAAAAGCGCAAAATTCAGAATCCTTCCCCTTCCTCTCAATCTCCCTTACTTCCTTGGCTCAATTTTTTCAAAAAAAGCGTGGCTTTCATCTTGCAAGCACCATGAAATATCTGCCTAAAGAGTTTCGCAAAGCCGTGATCAAGGAGTGCGATCGCAAAAAAGTCAAGTGGACTGATACGACAGCAACAAATGTGCTCATCGATCGTCTCCAGAACAAGATGATAGAAAAACACAAGAAGAATGGAACACGTGGTCCTGTTCCCAGCGTGAAGATCAATGTGATAAAGCGTTTTTTGAAGAAGAAGGGACACGGCATTACAGGCACCCTAGATACCCTGGAAAAGAGAATGAAAACAAAGATCGAGCCGAATATCAAGCAAAGCAAGCAAAACAAGCAAAACAAACAAAACGTTTTTTATATCAATAAGAACACTGCTTCGGCGAATGAGGCACAGCAACTCATGGGCCTTGCAGTCGGTGATATCGTCAAGTTCAAGAACGGCAGCATGAAAACGCTTACTGAATGTTCGTCAGGAGGCCATCGCTGGAAAAACGCCTGAGTAACTATAAAATGATCCTTTCTTTTATTGAAAGTTAAGCATATCATTTGACAGCCTTTCTATAGAACGGACAATACGATTTCTTTTTGTAGTAGCTTTTTTAAGAGATTGTCGTTCTGGAAAGCTGTGTCTGTAAGCATGTTTGTGCACCTCGCGTATGTCCTTACGATGAGATATCGTAAGACTTCGTATCAATCTTTCCTTTTGAGCATCTTGCTTTTTTAAAGCGTTTTGAAGAGGAGCCATTTCATCCTTTTCAAGCATAAGGCGCTTTTGTCGTAAAACTCGAAGCTTGGCATATTTTTTACTCAACGTCGGGTGTGATTGAGAGCTCTTTCTTCTCATCAGATTTTTAAGTTGAATTTGTTGTAAATGGATTTGTTCATTTACCCACTCTTGTGTCTCTTCTTGATCTTCTGAACTTGATGTGTCATCAGAAGAATCAGAAGAATCAGAAGAATCAGAAGAATCAGAATGCTCGTATGAACATATGTCTTTTCGGCAAAGTGGACATTTGGGATTTTTTGTCAGCCATGTGACAAGACATGCTGAATGTGCTTTGTGACCGCAAGACAACACAGAAAAATCCGTGTATGCTTTGGCCGTACCTTGGCATATGCAGCAAAATATTTCTTCATCTGATTCATTCAATACGGAAGACATTTTTTTGAAAAAATTATGAAACCTAAGACCGTGAGACCTAAGCAGATTCGGGTCTACAAAGATCTACCGTTGCATAGTCCTTTTGGCCTTGAAGATGTGTGGACGGCATATAAAGCAGGCGTAAGACAAGTTGGTATAATGAAGACTCGTCGTCCATGGCCAGACAATCCATTTTGGAAACGTCTTCCAGAATTGTCTGAGTACATTTGGGAGCCATGCAGCCGTTCTCAAGCGATGCGCGTCACTCATGCACCATTCATTGGCACAGACAAGGAACCTTGCTGCGCTAATAATTGCATCATCGAAACGCTGGAAGCGCATCGTATCCTCGTTGGACACTTTGGAATGTTAGATCGCAAACAGATTATATCAGTGGTCTGCGAAACTTGTAACAACCAGGTCCATCCCTGCTGTTCAGATCAGTTGAAAACAATGACAATGTCCGAGATTCAGCATGACAACTTTGAATTTTATTGCTCAGACTGCTCCAAAGATTGAGCTTCCATCATCAGATATGTGTCAGCGTCTTTAGTTTCGTCTCATATAAAGACCTAAAATTACCTTTACTTGAAGTCTTCAACATGAAGCACTAGAATGTTACCATAAAGCTCGCCTCCAAAAACCTGGTCACTTACGTTTTTCATGGCGGTAGTATTGATCGTTTTATTATTATACATGCCCTCTTCATCCATGATCAGAACTGCAATATTGTTTAAGGTGCCAACAGTACAAGGAACCATCTGAATCATATTACAATTGATCAAGGTGTAAAGATGTTTTAGGTCAAAAGGACCATCCACTATGTTTATTTGTCCATTTATGTTGTAAAGTTTACCTTTGCCTTTAGGTACATCGCCCAACACAGATGTAGCTATGCTATTTCCGATCGAGATCGGAATATGCTTGCGCGATTCGTCTCTGTTTTCCTCATGTCCAAACATTTTTTTCGAAAAAAATAGAAAAGTTGAGTAATGATATGGGATAACGTTCTGACAATTTTACTCAATTTTACATTCCCGCCACATTTTTTTCCCGCCTATGTCGTGCCTTGAATGCAACTCTTCTTTGTGCTCAATGTCACAGTGCTCTGCTTGTGAGCGGCCTTCGTGCAATGCGATGTTCATTTGCTGTGAAGACTGCAAGAGCATAGAATGCATGGAATGCATCGAAGAATGCGAAGTATGCGAAGCACTCTTGTGCACTAAGTGTAAAGTGCAAGACGTAGTTGCTTGTAAATGTTGCAAGAAAGAGATGAATGGCATTTCGCAACCAACTCTTTGCGTATTATGTGTTATAACACATTGGTTCTCTACATACAAAGGATATATATGCGACGTATGTCTTGATCATTGCTCCCAAAATCAAAATGGATGTACTGTCAGCAATATATTGGATCAACAGACTGAGTGTCCAATTTGCTTAGAACCTTTTGAATCAGACTACTCTTTGCAGCACTGTGACTTACACAAGGTTTGCATTTCGTGCAATTATGAAAAAAACAGGGGGTGTCCCATATGTCGAGTTGGGAAAGTGTAAAATCATTTTTTGTCGCATTTAATTTCTTAAGACAATACATTAATCTTCATCTCTTAACGACTTTATAAGGCGTTTGACAAGGAATGCATATGTGTTGCCTTTAGATGTAAGACCACGAATAGCAAGTTCTTCTTTAAGCATGGTCATAGCATCTTCCTCTTCATCCTCTTCATCCTCTGTTTCCTTTTCAACTTCATCATCTGTTTCCTTTTCAACTTCTTCATCATCGTCTTTATCCTGCTTTTCATGTCGCTTTCTTTTCACTTTATTGCCATTACCAGCGCTGCCTTTTGCAAGAATCATCTTATATTGTGGCAACTCTTTCACAATTTGCTCCACATTATCTTGATTCGATATTGTAGTTAAAAGTTGTTTCATTGATTTACCTGGAGCGGCTATCTGCAGGCGTTTTACAATATAATGACGCAATTCTGAATAGGTAAACCCCTTTGCAGCTTCTGATACAGCCATAGACATATTTCTTCGTTCGAATATTTTTTGAAAAAAATTAAAGCGAAAAATGGCAGCAAAACGGCTGAGTCGAGAGTCTGATTCATATTTTGATCATCCGTCGATTCTTGATATAGACGGACATAAGCGTCCTAATTATGCAGATCCTGTCATTCTTAGTCGAAGTTTTGTTGGAACACTAAAAAAGCGTTCTACATACTTCCCTGATGGTATTCTCAAAGAGTTGGTCTCTGCTGTAGCTTTTTACAATGATGGTCGGCCCGTGTATCCTGGTGAACCATCTTCGCAGCATTTTGGTCGAGGCACTCTTGGAAAATGGGGACCGAATCATGCAGCAGATCCTGTGGCAATAATGGAAAAGCGTGTTTGGTTTCAGTCTCGAGCATACGTGCTCCTTATTCAAAGAAAAGATACAGGTATGTACGCGTTGCCTGGAGGTATGGTAGATCCTGGGGAATCTGCTAGTCAAACTGCTATTAGAGAAATGCAAGAAGAAGCTGTGCAAGTTAATCCCGGTGTCATTGAACGCTTCTTTAAGTCGTCTAAACATCAGATTCTCTATTCTGGTATAAATTGGAACGATCCTAGAAACACATATTGTGCATGGATGGAGACTACCGTCGTTCTTTTTCATATACCAAAATGGCTAAGGCTACAAATGCGTTTACGACCATGTGCAGGCGAGACGCTTAAGGCTCGATGGTTAGACATATCTACATCTAATTTAACACTTCTGTATTCAGATCATGGAGACTATGTGAACATGGCAGCGGATGCTTTAAACATAACCTGCAACCCTGGACATCACTTGAAATTTCTTGACGACCAGCTTCGTGTGCAAGACAGAATTATCTATTTGATTCTTGGACTGTTTTCATGTTCAATATTGTTATTAGTTCAATGTTGTATTGATCTAGAAAAAATTAATTGATTTAGATTGGCTCACCTCGTATTGGAAGTTTGCATTCGTGTAGGTTACCGTTTTCAGTAGCAATTGAGATTTCGTACTGCTAATTTTTGGAAAAAATGCCTCGTGGTAAAAAGCTCAATTCTGCACGGTATATTTTTTAAAAAATGTCAACTTCAGGAAAAAGGTCACGCAAAGGCATCATCACGAGTAAGGTAGCAGTTGGTAAAGTCATCAATGTTTATTGGGCACAACCATACAATAGATGGTTCGCAGGAGTCGTGACAGATATTTCGAAGAAAGGCACAAAGATTAACTACAATGATGGAGACGTTGTTACACATAAAAGAATCGAGTTTATGAGGTATGAAGTCTTTGATGATACCAATGAACAAGTGTCTTTGACTCCGTTTAAGCAGAAGCGTTTGCATGAAGTTGCGACGGAAGAGCTCAAGTGTGGCATTTGTTTGACTTTATTTACGAATCCATATACACCTAAAGGCTGTCCTCATGCTTTCTGCTATGCGTGCATTTCTCGTTGGATTCAAGAACCTCAGCGGAATACCTGTCCGCTATGCACTACAAAGATTGTTTCTATGCGAGATTGTCACGCAAATCCAATTCTTGAAAAGCTGGCAAACTCTATCCGTTCTGAAGCATGTGATAACGAGACAGGTGCAGGTGCAAACGCTCTTTTGACGCTATCTACATTCAATGGGGGGGTTTCTGAGCCAATTACGATTACGAAGAAAGCTGGCTACCGTTGTCACAAGTGTCATGGAATCAAGAAGCACCGGCACATGTCGTGTAATCCGAAGACATGTGTGAAGTATTGAGGCTTCAATGCGAATATGTACTTTAGTCAGCTTGTTTTTTCAGCTTAAAGTGGGCGGTGCATCGCTCATAGTCCGTCACGATTCGGCTACCGGTAATATCTCAAATCCACAACTGAGCAATATTTTTTTCGAAAGATGTCCGTGTGCTGGCCGCGAGTTTTCGGTACCAAAGGATATCGATTTACATGGATGAGTCTGATCGGTAAGTCTAAATACACATTGTTGAACTTCAAAAATATTTCACTGCTTTTTAGCTGGAGTCTGAAGCATATTCAGACGATTCGTCATCGCTTGAATCGGTATACGTGTCTACCATACTTGGAGGTAAACGGAATTTATGCACCTTCGATTGACGAATAATTCGTAAAAGACTAAAAGGAACTAATTCGTGACACGATTGTTGTACAGTATATGGAACAAGTGATGCTGTGCTTGCAAATTATGTATGTAGACCAATAAATCGTGTAACGATCCATATAACAAGTCTTTATCATTGACATAAGCAAAACTAACCAACGCAGGTAGTATTTGTACAAAGTGTAGCATTTTAATATGTGTACTAGGAAAAGCAAAGGAAACGGTATCTGGAACAACCGAACATGTAGTCGCACATTGCGAATCCTTTGCCATGCATGTCCCCATTTTTTTGAAAAAAAGTTGTAAGGTACTGATTAATGTAGGGTCGTGTGATGTGAAATGATTTATCACCCCTATTATTACTTAGCTTTGCGCGACCGTCACTTATTTTGATGTGACCAACTTACTCGCTTTCTTGGCTTGTTTCGCTATCGCTGCTATTACTTTCGTCTTTTTCATACCACCAAGCATCTGCTGCATCATGATCCCATACAACAAGAACATGTGATGCACCTTCCTCAAAGTAAAATGGCAAATTTGAAGACCTGCATGAGGGACATTTGATAGATTTTATATTGTTTGTCTTCATTGCAAAGTCTTCAATACACTTTTCATGAAACACATCTTTGCATTGTGGACACTGCATCCATTTTGTAGTAGATTGCAGCATGAATCTAGACATACATATGCTACACTTGTGAATACTGTCATCTCCATTCTTGCGAAACATGTTGCATAGTAGAAATCTTGGTGTTTTCTTAATTCTTATTTCGGTAGGTTTGCAAAAAACAATCCCAGAACGTGTGGCAACCATTTTTCAAAAAATATTTATCGATGGACATTCTACAAGAGATATGCAGGAAGACAAATCAGAGCTGGGGAATTGATGTGTTGATATACGACAGTGAAATGCGTATACAACTGTCACAGATCTTCATGGACATGTTTGCATGCCTGTTTTGCAAAGGTAAACATGTTAATATTCGAATGGGTTTTGATGAGAATGGGCGATGTTTTACATATGCCAATCTCGATTATACTACATCCACAGGTGTCACCTTATCTCTTTATGCACCGTCGTTCACTCATACTTTGCTTTCAAGTTCTGCATACAACAATCCTTAAGTGTTTTGCAAGAATCTTACGAATGGTTATCAATGGCACGCACCCATTCACAATAGAGCCACTTTCAACAATGTGCGTAGCATTTTTTTTTGAAAAAATGTCTGGTAAACTTGATGAGATAGTACGATTGATTCACGGGTCCTCGGTCGGTAGCTATGTAGGCTTGAGATCCGATCGAATAAAATTGTATTATAGACTAAAGCGCTCTAAAAGTTCGAAGACGGGAAAGATTTGGCGCGGGCGAGCAATGAACTTGGCGGCATAGCATCGTTATAAAACCAGGGCGCCTGTTCCTCCTCCAGCACATCGATGCGATGTTTTTCGATAGCGCCAGCTACGATGCGATACTTTGCAAACAGCTTCTTATCATACATACGATATTCCTCCAAGAACTTGAACCACGGTACAATCTCGCTCGTCCGCATCGAGCTCACCATACGTAAGAGCACAAGCCCCTGCAACTGCAAATCCTTAGCCTTCAGGTGCATTATCTTCATGCGCGACATTATTCGACCGTTCCACTCATCCAGCATGCGTAACCGTACTTTTACTTCTTCAATCCACCTTTTTACAGTCCAATGTGTTTCCCTGACGTTTCGGACAGGATGCACCAATCGCAAAAGCCCACAATTCGGAACCTGGAGTTTGCACTCAAAAAGCCAGAGCGGAAGTTTTTTCATAAAATCTTGCGCCGTCAGTTGTTCCCAGTAGACGTCCCAAGATTCTTTCCATGTCTTGTTGACAAGACGTCCGTGCCAGAAGGTGCAATAGTGCATGAAAGAGAACAAGATCAAAAGAATGTCGTGTGGCAGTTGTGGCAGTTCCATTCTGATACAGCCTGTGCTCCGACGCGCTGTCTGCATTGTTGGCATTTTCTACGATTTTTTTCAAAATTACCGGTGAAATATATGGCATATACCAAATTGAAATAAGTTTTTTCGAAAAAAATTATGAGTCGCAAACGTTCTTTTCTCGAAGCTTGTCCAACCTCATCCTACTTGCCTAACGATATTGATAATCCTGCACCCCACACTACACAATGGTGGTACTACAAGATGAAGAAAACGCAAAATGAAGCTCACATAGGCCATGTTGACACAAAGTTGACATATAATCCATCACAAGGACGCGTAGTGTTGGCATACACTGTATATACTCGTAGTTCTCCTAACTTTTGCCATCCGTCCGTAAAGGATGTCGAGTGAATACCCATGATAGTTAATAAAAGGATTCATTCATTCTTAATTTCGAGTCTAACACATACAAACTTTACTTTTCTGTCAATATCGTTTGTTCGTTCCTTTTCCTCTCTTGCATTTACAATGCCTTGCTCTAGATTTTGTCGGAGAATGCCTTTTATCAGATCTGCTTGGCGTTTAGAAGTTACAAGAGCACGATTTGGTTTGAGAATGAGCTTGACATTTCTTTTCATTGTGCAAAAATATTTTTTCGAAAAAATGTCTCTTTCTGCTTACGAACTCGAGAGACAAAAAAATATTGAACGCAATCAGAGTGTACTGCAACAACTTGGTCTTCATAGTGATGCACACCCAATGCGCAGAGAAGTGGAGAAGAAGGAGAAGAAGAAGAAGCGCAAACATGAAGAAACTGACCATGAGAAAACACATGGGCCTACACGTGAACCTTCTGCACGTCGAGCTGGCAAGGAACCTGTGAAGTACAGTGAAGTGGATCTCGACGAAATGGATCGAATAATTATGAAGAAACAGCGAAACCCCGACCAAAGAAATGTCAAGCCGATACAACGTTATGAACCTCCTCTAGAGAAACCACTTTCACGTAAGAGACCCAATAAGAGTATTGTGGAGACTTTGGAGAGTATGAATCGCCGTTATATATTATCTCAATTGCCTCCACAAGAAGTCGAACTGCCCTCGAATAAAGCTCTAATGAAATTTCGCGAGTATGGTGTTACTTCGCAACATTTGAAGGACAGCTTATTTCCCGACGCCTCTATTAAAGCCTTTGAAGATATTGAACAAAAAATGCCATTTAACGTCACATGCAGGTCGTGCTATCAAGACCCGTCTTCATGCATTTGTACCGAATACAAGCCAATGGAAAAGGCTTTGATGTATGAATTGATGCCGTATCATATGATGATTTTGGAGAACCTGGATTTAAGCAGAGAAGGTGCTAAACCGAAGGTGCAATGCCCAAGTTGTAATAAGTATTTTGCTCTAACCATGCAAGCTAAGAAGACTGGAGGAGCGATGCATGGACACATGTGCGTCTAGATTTGAAAAATGTCGAATGTCATCCATACTTTCGTGAAGATAAACAGAAGCGAGATATCTACTTTGATATGTCAGGTACAAAGTTAAGACCATAAGTCATATGAAAATATCCTCGTCAGAAGTAAGGGTGTTTAAAAAATATAGGACTGGTCCAGGATATTTTACTTATTCTTGCAATCTAAAAAAATTTTGTTCGAAAAGCGCTCGACTTTCAGAAAGCGCTCGCTATCTTCAGCAAAAACGAGTAAGCCAGATGCCTCGCTATGTTCGATACCGTCGCAATGATGATCAGCCCTACCTACGCACTGAGCCGTACATGGCGCACCTCGATGTTTCAATGACCAATTTCAAAACATGGAAACAATGATCTTGATCCACGTAGTGGTGCTGCGGATTCGGAGGCGTACGCATTCGCGTATCTCCATGCACGCGGCGATATACATTGCCTTGTCGTAACTGAGACGGAACTCGCTCGACTTCACAGAGGAATGAAAATTCCAGAAGGGATTTTCACTACACCATTGGGCAATCGAGTATCAGTCGAAGTGAAGCAGATTATAAGTCTGCAGTATAAGGACGGCAAGCGAGCAATGCATGGTGACTTTGCGTGGAAGTCTACAATATTATCTGCGATCGACAAGGCACACAACACAATTGTACTTACACATAGTGTGACAGCGCATCACATTGTGCTATGTACACCGCTTAATGATCGCATTAGACGCCGTGTCGAAAAGCATGCAAATCGGCTGCTACACGCTCACCTCAATTCAGGTGCGGCGACATGTAATGTACGACGCGTATACATTCATGTGATCGCAGTTCCGAGCTTTGTAATGGTTGGTTGACGGGAAAACCTTCATTTTACTAGTCTCCAAACACGAGTTATTCACCATTTCAACACCTCAACACGAATTTCTCGCATGATGTCATCAATTTGTCGGCGTTTTATTAGTTTGTTGTAAACCTCGACCAATGAACAGATTGTCACCGGATCTGTGTTGTGACCAAAGTAGACAAGGTGTGCCAGTTCAAGTTTAGCTGCTTCATCTCTTAATTCAGGTACGTCAGGAACAACCAATCCGATACCGTCAGTGTGTTGCAGCGATTTATAAAAGTAGTTTGTATATGGATTAGAGAGCTGTAAAAGTGGTAATAGACTGGATGCTGGTGAAGCTGCAAATCGAAGCAATGCACGTCCAATGTCAATCTCAGATCTATTACAAAATGTGTCATGCTGAAAGTCTTGATACCCTATGTCGTTGTTGCTTCTATAAACATAAGGCCCATTACTGTCAAACATATTGATTGAATCGTTGACAATAATACCTTGGGGTGGAATGGTAGCGTCTTGTGATTGCATATTTTTTCGTAAACAAATTTTTTCGAAACAAAAATGATGTACGACGATCATCCTTCGCTTGTTTTATCTCGTGCTTATATTGCCCTGAAACAAAGTCGTGAAGAGTTGAAAGGGAAAAACAAGACGATATCAGGAGTAGAGTTTCATGCTTGTGGTGGCAAACGCAAGAAAGATAAGGACGATTACAGTCTTGAACGTCAAGTGACTATAGCTTTACGCTCTATTCGTGACATTATCAGAGAGGAAAAAAGCTTCTTCGATCCAGACAGCAAGGCTCCTGCTAAGAAACAAATGACCCAAGTGTTGGCTGATGCTCGTACTGTACTTAATGATCTTAACAATGATACACACAATTGGTATCACAGCGACAATGAAGAGATTGACGATATGGATGGCGATGTTGACGACGAGGAAGACGACGAGGACGGGGAAGAAGAAGAGCAGGAAGAAGAAGATGATGTTGATGATACTGATGATCCTCAGGATGCTGATGCTGATGATCCTCAGGATCCTGATGCTGATGATCCTCAGGATCCTGATGCTGATGATCCTCAGGATCCTGATGCTGAGTCCGATACCTCAGATGCTGGTGATGATTCCGACGACGACGAAGAGGAAGACGAAGACGGCGAAGAAGATGAGTAAAAAGTAAAAATTATAAACCCCAAATGTATTTAAGCTACAGCACATAAGCTACAGCACTGGCTACCGCACAAGCTACAGCACACCACTCACCCGTGCACGACGGAACATGTCAGGCAGTTCTTTAAGTTTGTGAGTGATGTAGTCGACTACATCAGGACCTACCGATCCAGCAAAAATTCCAAGACCAAGTGTGTCCGAATTCGGAGCGGCAGAGTAGTATAGGGTAGATTTCTCAGGATGCTTTATGCAGTGCTTCACAATTCTTTGAAAAGCAAGATCGATGATGGCTTTGGCAGATATTTGCTCAAATGCATCTCCTCCAAGTTTAAGCGTGTGCATCGTTTGCAGATTGTGATAAGGACCTGTTGGAATACCTATAGCATGTCCTCGATATTCCCAGGGTCGCACTCCTGCATTACCACCACCTGCATGTTGATGGGTCGTAGGATTGTTATAAGCAAAGTTCCATTGATCATGATTATCATTAAAGAGAAACAAGCCATTATGTTGGTAACTGGGGTCTATTATCATTTGTAAGAAGTCACCCCAAAAGGTAGGACGACCGCCTTTCATGGTAAAATGCGTTGGCATAACTTCAATCTTTCGATAACGTCCCAGACGCTTAGTCACAACATTGTTGTCACACTGCTTGTGAGAGCGTGAACGTTTATTATTGTTCTTCTTCTTCTTCCAAAGTAAATGATACGGAAGAGTTAGCCTAATACCATTGATCTCAACCCTGGCACTGTTCTTGTTGAGTGCGACTACTTTGCACTCACGATAGTAGCCGCTATCGTCTTGAGCTCTGCATATTTCGTTTACGGAAAGCATTCTAAAAAAATTTCTTTCGAAAAAATGGATACCTTAATGAATTTGAATGCTCTTATCACTAAGGTTCGCCAAATGTCGCCGCCTGATACGATCGCACTTGAGCTTGCTGATGCTGTAGAAGCTTACATATCTACCAATGACGAAGATGATGAAATTGACCGCTATTTAGATGCCTTAGGCGAGTATGATTCGGAACACAACATAACGAGCAAGCTTGGAATTTCACCAGTTCAACTATCGGTAACGATAAATGGCATCATGTATCCTAGCTTGATGCATGCTTTTCAAGCACACAAGGAGAGGTACACTCAAGATTTGTCTGACAAAGATATGGCAGACAAAGATGCTATTGTGACAGCAAGGATGAAGGAATACACTACAATTGATCTTACTGCCGCAAATCATAAAGGACGCCATTTGAACTTAGATATCAAGGCATGGGATGAAGAAAAGGACGATATTATGTACTCAATTATTTCTAAGTGTCTTGAACAGGATGACGACGTCAAGCATAAGTTAATGATGACAACTAATGATATCGTCGAGGATACGCTGCCCGATGAATATTGGGGTGGTAGATGCAACAACCTGGGAAAGTCTTGGATGCGACTTCGTACGGAGATAAAGGCAAGGTGTGAGAGTTCGAGCGAAAGTGTCGCTAAGCGTAAGCGAAATTGTGAGTAAATGTATTTGAGTAAGGATGAGTACAAGAGAGAGCATGATTCCACTTTATTTTACTCGACACTACTCATATTTTTTCAAAAAAAGGAGGAAAAAATGCTTGTCCTGGATCAGTGGTGGCCACAAGCGGAAATAGTAATCCACGATGCAAACAAATCTATTAGAGATGCGGTTGCTACACAAGACCCTGCACAAATCCAGTCGGCGTTCGACGCACACCGATACTTTGCTAATTCTTTTTGGCGAGACTTAGCAACATTTGCTCTGCACTACACAAGAAGCAAACAAATTCAACGCAAGGTGTTGCTACCTTCTTGCATATCGCTGCTACGACAAGGAACTCTAGATGCACGGTACTATTTCAAAGATGACGAACACACACATACTGTACTAAATCTCTACACGAAAGAAGCACCATTGTGCAGAAAATACTCTTTCCGTCATGCATTTGCTGGGTATATCGAGTATTGGGAAAATCACGGGTACAATCGTCGTGAATTTGCCAAGGGGCATCCACAACATGGTGCGATTGATTATTTAGATTTTCTGAAGGATGGCATTATACGTCGTGAGTGGAAAAAAGACCACCCAAACTATGGCATAATTCAATATTTTAAGTATAAGGAGCCTATACGCACCGAGTATGCAAACGATCACAAATGGCATGGTCAAATTCGCTACATTAAGAATAAACAGTGTGTGCGCCTCGAGTTTGCTAAAGATCACGAACATCACGGCGCAATTCGCTACTATGAGAATGGCAAGTGTGTGCGCATTGAGTATGCTGAAGGTCACAAAGACTACGGTGCAATTCACTATTTTGACAATGACTCAAAACGCAAAGTGGAAGAACGCAAAGTGGCTGAAGAAGAGCGTCAATTTGCAGAACAAGAACGCAAAGAACAAGAATGCAAACGCAAGGCGATAGAACGCCAAGTGGAGGAATATTTTGAACGCAAAGCGGCAGAGCGCAAAGCGGCAGAACGCAAAGCGGCAGAACGCAAAGCGGCAGAACGCAAAGCGATAGCAGACCGCAAAACGGCAGAACGCAAAGCGATAGCAGACCGCAAAACGACAGAACGCAAAGCGGCAGAACGCAAAGCGGCAGAACGCACAGCGATAGCAGACCGCAAAGCGGCAGAACGCACAGCGACAGCAGACTGCCAAGCGGAAGAAAGCACAGTTGTACAGCCAAACGAATACAAGTATTTTCCTTCTTACGATACTTCTTCCAAGAAACGAACACCTATGGAAGAGGCAGAATTGAAAAGAAAGCGTCAATCAAAGCGCAGTGGACAATTGGCGACTATATCCGAGATAGATTTTCCTTCTTCTTCTTGCAAGTATACAAAAATCAAGGAGTCCAAGACGAGTTCAACACCGACAAAGAAATCTGAGAAAAGTGTGTGTATGGACATCATTTCAAAAGAACAGCGCCGCCATCAACAATCTTGTCCATCTTGCAAAAATTTGGTGACTCGTGCAAGCGATTTGAACAATCATGTCAACTGTTCTACATGTGGCACCGAGTTTTGTTTCCTGTGTCTTACACGTCTTCAAGGCACAAAAGAGTACGGGACAAAAAAGCTTCATTTTGGTTTAACCTGCAAACAGCACGGGGATCGTGTTTGCGCACCGACAAGGGCTGGTCTTTCAGCATACTTTCAACAGTGCACCGCACAATCCGCGGAATCCTCGTGTCTTGCTATGAGTGTCGCGACAGAAGATGTTCCGCTGGCACCCTTTAGTCCACATGCATTGGAGCGACAAGATTACCGCGACCGTTCTTATTTTGCATGTCAAAAAGTGAAGAAATATGCGAATGAAGAAGAAACTTGTAATGCTCATGGCAATCCGAGTACTTGTTACCGATACAAAACGCCGCAAGGTACTCACAAGATTTGGGAAAACTCAAGTGGGTCGCGCACAACTTCCGTCGCGTAGAAATAGAACAGATTTCAAGAGGGTCCTTTTGTTTAACTACTTTTTCTTTTTCTTTCCTGTTGCCTTTGGTGTATCTATCGGTTCGTCCATACCACTATAATCAACAGTTGCTGTGCGTTTTTTACCAGATGTAGGTAAAGCAGACCCGCTCTTGAGTAGCTGCCAGTGAGCGTTGACGGAATCGTTTTTTCCAGTATGCTTAAAGTCGAATACGATCTGCTTACGAGATGACAACGCGTCTTCTGGGATCGTAGCTAGGTGTGTCAAGCGTGTTCGTTGTTGTCTCCAAATGCGAAATATAACAGATATACCATGATGTTGCATAGCTTCGTTAAAGCACACGAAATCGGATTGAGTGTAGAAGTGATCGTCGCGCTCTTTGATCCAATTCTGCTTTCGCTCCTCGGGATCCATCCCCCAATCGGGAAACATCTGTCTTTCTTCATCGGTAATCGCAAGGTTATGAGAGATGTATACGATTTCATGCCATGGTTCTTTTGCGATGTTTGAAGTATTAGTCCAGTTAAGAAAGAGATAGTCTGATACATATTCTCTAATTTCTTTTGCAACATATTTGTGTTCAGTAAGCTTGCTTGGCATAGAGTCTGTCAGAAATGACAACATGATGCCAAGCGCATGAGGTCCGCAATTTCCATCCGTTAGTGCGCGAAAGCAAGGAGTTTTGAAGTTTGGTATACAATCAGTTTCATGCCAGATCTTAGTTCGATGAGAAGCTGAAGCTTTGTTGAAAAGACTCACTGTAAAACAGTCTGCTGGTAAGTTGACGTTGGCTATGCTTGGCTCTTGATTAATATCTTCTAATGATTCTCTTTCTCTCTCGGAAAGGATACTAGCCGCATCGTCTAATCGACCATTGCTTTGATGGAGTGCGGCTTCTATTTGACAGATTGAGTGATGTGGAAAGAGCTCGTGTAGAACATCCATATTTTTTTAAAAAAAAATGGATTTAACTAATTTTTATTTTTTTATTTGGTTGTGTGTCTAAGCGTTTTGATAAATACTCGAGAAATTGCCAGTCCTCTTTGAACTGAATCGCTTCTTCTAAAGTAGGCATTGTAAATTCGGCCTTGATCAAGAAAAGTATTTCAAGTCGATTGAAATATTTCAAATTAATGTTCAGTGTTTCTGCCCACAACCTATTGATATTTAAGTAATGCTCATCTTCCAATTGCTTGACTAGCATCAAAAGTGCGTAGGCTGTGATCAATGATACATTTGCAGAATTAACTATAATGTTGTTATTGTGCTCAAAATCATACAACGTTTTCATGAGAAGACATGTATATGATTCCTTGTCCATGTGTCGAGGACTTGAAAGCTTTATGAGTTCTGTTATGATCATATGTGGATCGGAAGTCCTTCTACAATCAAACTCACTTGTTGTAAGGCTGACCCTCGACAAACAATAGTCAATATAGCGAGCTTCGGTTGTTTTGGTACTCATTTTTTCGAAAAAATGTGTAAAGTTGTTTCGTAACAATAGATGTGTCTCTTTATTTCTCACTCATCATATTATTATGCTCTTCATCATGAATATACTTACAATATTTGCATCGATTATTCAGACGTTCTTTGCAAACTTCAATGCTTCATGAGCTTCTTTAATCATCAATCGGTACCCACCCAGCAGCACTAGCAATCTTCTTCTTAAAATATCTATCTTTAAATTTCGATCCTTTTTCCTTATTTGAGTAGACTCGCATACGAAGTTTTGTCACAGACATTTTGCCATGACTTGCCTCCAGTTTGTTCTTTTTCTTTTGAAAAGCAGCTTTCATATATTTACGCATGAGTACCAGTACTTTGTTCTGGATTTTCTTAATTTCCCTCTTCTTCTTCATCATATCCTTGTATTTATTGTAACTTGTGATAGCAATTTTCAATCGAACGCTTGTGTTTTTCTTTGTTCTGAAATCTCGCATACCTTTCAAATAGTATTTGTGCATCTCTTTGTCATTGTGTTCTTCTCTGGCTTCAAATATAGCATCTTCAACGACAGATCTATCTATTTGACCAGGAATTGTGCGACATATTGGGCACCCGATATTGCCCGCCCATGCATTTTTCAAAGCACATTGGGTATGCATACGATGACCACATGGTGTAGTTATCCATGTGTCTTCATCCTCATCTGATGCTTCATCTGATGCTTCCTTCAAACAAATTGGACAGGCCATTATTTTTTTCAAAAAAGTACACTGTGTATCTTTTTTGTGGCAGCAGCCATGAAGCGAGACTTGGACGAGAGCGCAGTGACTATCCAGCGCAAAGAAATCAAGACTGGCAACTTGCGCTGCGCGAACGAATATTGTACGATTTGTGATGGCTCTGAATGGAAGGAAATGCACCCAGATGAATCTCCCGATATCACCCGAAGCATTAGGAACTACAATGCAAAATTGGCCTGCAGCTATCTTCACAAAAAAGCGACGGCTCTTAATCCAACGACAGATGAGATAGTCAAGGGTACCGCATCCGAATGTCATCTGCTCGAGTGTGGCGATCCTCTTTTTCGTTTCGTATGTGACAACGGAACCAGTCTTTTTGTCCATGAGGTTGAGCTAGTAGAGGAGGAGTGAGTATTGTCATCAAACAGTAGATCGAGAGTGAACCGCTGAAAAAAATATTTCGGACGATGACATGCGTTACGTTATATCGCTTATTTCTCATTCTAGTTGAAAGGAATGTACATATCAATGGGAATATTAGGAGAATTCGATAACTTCATCGATTTGATCTGGTCGAAATCGGTAAGGTTAGGATCAGAAACTTCGATGCGTCTCCAAAGTTCTGCAGTTCTATCTTGACTTTTGACTAGGAGAACCTGTACTCCATCGTATAAGATAAGTTTGTAACAATCGTCTTCAAATGTAACGTAGCATGTAGCAGAAAAGTCTCGATATTTTGAAATCTCTTTGATAGTAGAAGCATTGACTCGCATTATTCCATCACTTTTTTCGTTAAAGATGTAGATAGAATTAGAAAAGAAACCCGCGATGCCTACCGTCGTCTGAACGAGATGCATAATACGCTCAATTAAATTCATTGCATCCAACATTTTTTCAAAAAAATAAGTACCGACATGCAGAAGACAAAGTGCAACAAATCAATATGTGCCAGCAAGCAGATGGAGAACGATCCTGCTCTTCATTATCTGCAAAACGTGTGTCGAGCTAGAGGCATAAAAGACAGCGGTACAATGAAGGTAACGCTCAATCGCTTAATAAAGTATGATGAAAAAAAATCCAAGAAAACTTCAATAATAAAGACCATCAAGAAGAATACTACGACGCAAAATAAGATCGGTGCACTGTATTCTTCTGAGAAGAACCCTATGAGTGCATCGTACAAAGCACATACATTCATTCAAGAGCAGTACAACGGTAATTTAGACAAAGCTAAGAAATATCCTGAGTGGAGGAAGGGAACGGGGGGCAAGATACGGTTGATGGTTCCTGATTGGCGAAACACGAAAGGAGGTCCGCGTGTTCGTTGGGTTCTGTTTAAGTGATAATTAATATTATTAATCATACATTTAACATGTACTGCAATACAGCTGCAATACATTTAACGTACTGAAATGGGTTTAGCATATTATGCGATGTCGGGAGATTCGCCGCGAGGGACAATGTCAAGGAGCTCCGTTGAGAGTACATGCACGGCATTGTCATGAAGCAGCTTATTCTTCTTATATTGGATGTATGCAACCTGACGTGCAATTCTTCCTGCTTCAAGAACGTATTTTACTTCAAGTTTAGCTTGGATGTGAGCTTCTATGAGTGACAGTTCCTGTGTAGGAGGGCTTCGGTGTTTGACAAGATTGTCAAATGCGTCAATCATCTTCTGGGTTTGCGACAGCAGTAGTTCATCCTGAAGATCTTTAGACTTCATTCGAAGAATCTAAAATCTCAATTAATCTCCAAATTTTTTTGACCTGAAATTTCTTGTGTCAGGATGCAGCAGCGGAAACGCCTTGAGATTGCCATCCGGCGGCTCACACACGCTTCATGCACACGCAGACTAAGCCGGTGCGTCCAGGTGGCTTCAACAGTGAGCGGGTTTCTACAAGATTGCATCAAGCGGCTGCAATCGGAGCTTGTAGATCTGTTCTAATTGGTTACTTCCTTGTTGGATGTGACAAACGTTTGTCTAATTCGTATTCGTAGCAATATACTTAGTCAACGCCTCATTGATTTTCATCAGTTTATTCCTCTGTTCGATAGCAGTGTTACGCTGTTTTTTTAAGACATCTGTCATTTTCTGATGCTGTTTGTCAATATTATCAATACTATCGTCAATATTGTGTAGCTCACGTGCCAATGTTTCACGTTCGATACTTCGGCTAGTACGCACATGAGGAAAGATAGGATGCGTGTCAGAATGTGAAGGAGGGTGTAAGCTTTCGAGTGTACTAAAAGGATGTATCTGACGTGAAAATGGTAATTTGCTGAGAAGATCAGACAATTGTGCATCAGTGTAGAGTAAGCTCTGAGATGTAGACAAAGCAGGAACTCGAAAAGAACTCGAAGCTCGTACCGAAGTCCGTTGCCAATTCTTTGCCCAAAAGTCAGAATCATTGAGCCGTACGGGAGTCTCATCAGAAGGCATTTTCCTTAATTTTTTCAGAAAAGATGAATGAAACGACTTGATACAAGTCTGTTCAAATTAGACAACTTTACTCGACTGATTTAGACATCACAGAGTCACAACCTTACCAAGGATCAATACTAGAGCACCTTCATGTACTACGATGCAGTTGGGTCTTCCATCTGTCGGAGCAGAAAGTTGAAAGGTAGTATAAGGAATTTGACGTGTCGAATCAAATGTTCTATAGCCTCCATGATTATCCCTGTTGTAACTCGTCTTGATCGAAGAATTCGTCAAGCACAAACCCATAAGTGCAGTACCAGCTTTTCCTACCTTATTGTATCCAAGAGTAACATGATCGGACAAGCCAAAGTAAAAACCATTCCCAAAGGCCTGACCGTTCATACCTGCGTATTTCAAGTCCATCCCAAATGGGTCATCACGAACTCCATCGTAGCAGTCTGCACCAGCACCGTGCATGACAATTCGCATAGAAGTGTATTTACGAGCTTTTGCTAGCATCAACCAATTGTACAAAGCAATCGGCTTGATGTATACATCAGTTTTGTGCTTCTTACCGTTGACATATTTGAAATTGTTGCTGAAGGAATTGAAAAGATCTGCAAGTTTTGCTAGCTCTAAAGAAGGCTGATAATAACAATCTGGATCATCAAAAGAAAACTTTTGAAGTATAGATTCTATAAAGTGAGTTGTAAAAGTGACGGGTGAATCACCAAAAAGAATATCATGTTTTTGCGCATTAGTCAAAGACCCATCAAGAGGAGCATTACTTGTAGAAGCAGCACTTGTACTAACTCTGATTTTCCGTTCAGTCAAAGAGGTAATGTTCTTTTGTACAATGTCACACTGTCCAATCCATTTACCGTCAGCAAGTCGAGCTTCATAATTATGTTGGCCAACTTTATAAGTGAATCTATCATCCTTGCCATATAACGCAGAAAGACCTCGGAGAATAGAAGAATCTGTTATTTGAAACCACTGATTTGATTGGTCTAGTACATAGAATGTGTCAGTTGGAGCAGTAGTTGATGCACTGAGAGTTGATGCACTGAGAGTTTGGGCTTTCGTATCATAAGCAGCAAAAGCTAGTTCGATCAATTCTTTGTAAGCACCAACCACATTTTCACCGACATCCCTTGAATTTGGATCTTTCTGACCAGACTTCAAGGCTTGTAATACCTTCTGTTGAGAGTCGAATCTTTGCTGGGCAGCATCTCTTTCAACTTGAAACGCAGCGTCGAAAGCAGCCTTTTCTTGTAACAATCTCTCGTTCTCTGCCTTCAACATCTTGTTCTCACGATGAGCTTTGCCAATATCTTGACCTTTTCTCTGTTTGTAGTTTTTGTGCAAACGTTCGAATTCACTCGCACGTTCTTTTTCGACACCAACTTCAGTTTCAAGTTCAGCCATACGAGCATTTCTTTTGGCCAACTCGTCTTGTGCTTGTTGGAGAGCGTCTGCAAGATTCTGCTTCTCAATATCCTGTGTAGAATGAGATGAAGCTTCCGTTTGCGCCGAGGCAGCCGACAGTGGAGCACTTAGATCAGCTGCTGCACTTAGAGCACCTGCTACAACTGGGACTGGTAAAGCAGCTGGGACTGGTAAAGACACAACGGCTGGAATTTTGAATGGTGAGTCAGCTGGTACAGACGCCGCAGCAGAATCCGCATTCGACACCGTATTAGTTGGGAATGGTACAGACGCCGCAGCAGAATCAGCATTCGACGCCGTATTAGCTGGGAATGGTACAGACGCCACAGCAGAATCCGCATTCGACACCGTATTAGCTGGGAATGGTACTGATTCCGCAACAGAAGCAGATGGTGAGTCATCTGGCACAACCTTTGTGCGCTTTGTTCCTCTTTGCTTAGTCAAACTTCTTATATCGACGACGTCTTTATTAGTATCAATTTGATAAGCAGAAGCTGGTTTAGACATTAAATCATCAATTTTGTCGGCATATGCTTTGTCCGTATCTTCTTTATCCTCATCATAACCATTCAAAACGACCCAAACCTTTGTCCTATGGTAGTACCACACAAGCATGTGTTGTATTGTCGACTTAAACACATATTTAAAGTGATTCGTACCAACACAAATGTCTGTATGCCGCTCCCACAATTTATTCAAGGTACCATCATAAGATCGTATTCTTGTATCCCGCTCAAAGTCCGGATTGTTCATTTGTACAAGTGCTAATGACTCGGCATCCACTGCTTCAATCATCATTTTTTTCGAAACAAATTTTTTGATAAAATGGCAAAAACAGTTATCAGTCAGTCTGCTTCTTCTGGTGGCAAGTCTATTGGCAAGTCTATTGGCAAGTCTATTGGCAAGTCTGTTGGCAAGCGAGCTGCAGTACACCCTCGACTTGCAACCAAACAAATCGCTAGAAAATCCGCCGGGAAAGGAAAGACGTTAGCATCAATGAGACCAAAAAAGCCTCACAAGTATAAGTCTGGGACTGTTGCTCTTCGTGAGATCCGTACACAACAACGCAGAACAGACAATCTCATCAAGAAAGCTCCGTTCCAAAGAATTGTACGCAAATCGAGTGAAGAACAAGCCAACATGTCGGATTTTCCTCTTGGTGTACGTTGGAAAGTTGAATCAATCAATGCTCTTCAAGAAGCATGTGAAGATTACTTGATCCATCTTTACGAAGACGCGAATCTTGAAGCCATTCACAGAAAAAGAATTACGATTGCTCCTCACGATATGAGTCTTGCTCGTCGTATTCGCGGTGAGATTAATTAAGACATGTGTTCGGGTTGGCTTCGGGCTCGGGTCGAGTTCGGGTCGGGTTGGGTTCGGTTTGGGCTCGTGTCCTATGTCGGTTTTAGATTATGTGTTGGGTCTGATGTGACTGTAACGCAGAAGTTGTGGGTATGTAAGACGTCAAATTTGGGTTAGGTATCTAACATGTAAAAGAAATGTTACCAAAGCTCCCGGTTGATTCGAACAGCCGTTGGAAGATTCAAAGTCCTCAGTCATACCGCATAAGGAGGAGTCATTAGAATAACCTCGTCCTCCCTTTTTCCCCCACAGGGACTCGAACCCTGGTCGATCCGGTGAAAGCGGATTATCCTGACCAACTAGACTATAGAGGAATTTTGTTTTTTTATGTAGGGTTGTTTGCTTTATAGAGCGTTAATCCTTCATATTTCACACAACCTTTTGATCCGACCTTCTTTTACTTGTATACTTGTATTCAGGGTTGAAAGAAGCAGGTCACTTTAACTCATCTCCGCAACTACTCAATGGTTTAAAGCAGTCGCATCATTCGAGTTAACTTAAGGTCGTCATACGAAATTCTTCATTTATCAGGTAGCACAGCGCTTAAGAGCACGCTCACGCTTCTTTTGAGCAGCTGTTTTGTTTCGAGCAGCAGTTTTGACTTCCTTGCGTGGTCTAGCTTTCTTGCTAGTGTCTTTCTTGACTGTTTTTTTGTGAAGAGACTTTACAGGAGTACGACGTGCAAAAGCATGAGAAGGCGACGTTCTGGCAATCTCGTATAATATAGCATCGTTCGTTTCTGTAAATCCTCTCTGCGATTGCAGTCGAACAAGCAAAGAAACACCATGCTTTAATAAATCCTGCGGATTATCAGACTCAGTCATGAGTCGGAACAATTCATTTCTTGATAAATTCTGTACGTCCACGAAGTCGCACTCGCCAAACCTAACCAATATCTGTTTCAAGTGTTCGTTCGGCAGAGCATCTAACTCATGGCACTCGCAATCGCAATCGTTGTCTGCACAAAGCCCACAAACACAGCCACAATCGCCACCACACACAAATTGCGACATAGCCATCATAAAATTTTTCGGAAGATTCTCGAGAATGTATGCACAGATTCTCAATTTTTGCAAAAAATGTCTTCCGATCTGAAAGAGTTTGAAGAACTGGTGCAAGACTGTGAGCAATTTGAGAGCAATGTGTATGACCTTGAACGGATTCTGCGGTCACCAAAGTTGCAACAGACTTTCTTCAAAGAATTGGATACTTCCTCTTGCACTGTTGTGAAGAAGCACGTGCAGTCTATTATTGAGGAGAACAAGGCTCAGATGAAAACTTGCAAGACAAGGATGGATGCGATTGCTGCTGCCAAATGTTTCCAGATTCGTGACTATTATATACAGAAAGCTGTTCAAGAAGCTTATGAACAAAATGATTCCGATTGGAAGAAAGAAGCAGACAGGTACTTGGAAAATGTACGTCCGTGTAAACGTGTACGTGGTAACATTACAACGATTGTTCCTTTGGGTGCATCTGGTTTTTCCGGCTCGATGAAGGATAACATAGATGGTGACATTGATGTATTAGATTCATCCGCATCACCAGACATGGAAGATCGATCGTACGGTAAGCTCAGCATTTTCTCAGCTGAGAATGATGATCGTGATCAAGAAAAACCTTCTATGGTCATCTCTTCTCGTGCCATCAAAATTGGTACCTTCATTGTGGAAGATAAGTTTGCAGCACAGCTCAAACCACATCAGATTGACGCCGCAAAGTGTATGCTTAAATCCATTGGAATACAGAAATCTGGTTTCCTTCTTGCTCACTCTATGGGGTTAGGAAAGACAATTACAGGAATTGCTGTTCTGCAAGCTATATCAGTCAGTGCACATTGTCGTATGGTTATTGCTTGTCCTAAAAGCGTAATTAACCATTGGTATACAACGATGGAGGCGTGGGAAGAGCACATTACATTCACATTCTATCCTCCAGTCGAAACCGATGACTCTCATCAGGAGAACAGATGGTCAAAGAAAGGAGGTGTTCTTATTATGACGCATAATCGTTTTACAAAGATGACTCTTGAGGATGGCTTCAGCAGTGATATTGTGATGGTTGATGAAGCTCACCTTATGAAAAATCCTTCAACACACTTCTATGATGCTATGAGTAGACATAACGAGCCAAAGTTACTATTGACAGGATCACCACTTCAAAATCATCTGACAGAATATTACTCTATGATCAAGCTTATCAAGCCAGACCTTATCGAAGAGAAGATCTTCAGAAACGATTTTGCTAAGGTCATCGATCGAGGTGCATTTGCAACCGCGACACCAAAGGAACTTGCAGCTGCTCGTACAAAGATTGCTGTTCTTACTCGTCTGACCGAACCGTATGTTCATCGCCGCTCTTCTGCTGCTTTAAAAGAGGCGTTGAAACCAATGAAAGAGTATAAACTAAGCTACAAAGCACCTTATGCAACGAATACGCAGTCACCATTGGAATGCTCAAATGAAACCATAACTATTTCTATGAGCATCACAATAAAGTTGGCCTGCGTTCTTTTGGACTCGATTGCTAAGTCGAAAGATAAAGTTCTTGTCTTTTCGCGTCGCAAAGAAGTTCTAACTGATCTACAAAAGAAAAGAGCAGGCATGTTTATGGATGGTGAGACTTCAGCCAAAATACGACATGAGCTTGTGACTTCATTTCAAGACGCTGCATTTGCAGAAGGAAGCTCGTCTAACATATTTTACATGACCACGAAAGTTGGAGGAGTTGGCTTAAATCTCACTCGTGCTTGCCGTGTACTCCTTCTCGATCCATCATGGAATCCAGTAGATGATGAGCAGGCTTGCTATCGCGTGTTTCGATATGGGCAGACCAAAACGGTTCGTGTATATCGCTTCATCGTAAAGGATTCTATTCAAGAACGTATTTATCGAGCGGGTGTGCACAAGATTCTGGCTGCTTGCCGTATTCTCGACGAAAAGGAAGTAAATCGTCACTTTACCGAAGGTCAGCTGATGGCTCTTGATGATGTTGACCATGAAATACTCACTTCCACCGGTGACAAAGCCTTAGACAGAGTAATCCATCATTTTGCTGTAACCAGCCATGATGTTCTCTTTGCAGATTCAAATTTGGAGAAGCTGACTGGGGATGAAAAGAACGATGCAGATAACCAATTCAACAGACTGAAATACGTATTCAATGCACCCAGAAGCATTGACGATTCGGATACACTGCTTCATAATAAGCATGATTTCATCATGAAAGATGGTACTCTTGTGCCTCCGCTTCCTCCAGTTTATACTTCATACGCGCTTCCTGGCATTCTTCTTTCGACTTGGGAAGCTCTTATGCCTTTTTCTCCAAGCTTAACACACTACACACTATGCCTAAAGTCTGTCGGAGATGTTGCTTTTGAGGAAACATATACTGTTGTCGCATCTTCTACTCAAATTGAGAATTGGGCAGTCAAGATTCCTTTTGCTGGACAATTTCGTATGCGATGCAAGTCGATGATGGGGGATCAAGAAAGTGCGTGGTCTGAATGGTCAGCTGTCGTGAATGTATAATTTTCCGACTGAGAGTACAGTTAAATAGTTTTTACAGCTTTGTAACACCTTACTGTACTCTACTCTACCTTTTTTTTAAACCACCAGCTTTTTAAACCGTTATATCAGACTGGCCAGGAACATTTCACCCCTTGCAATTGTCGGTACAATACCAGACTGTCGTTGCAGCTCAATTATTGCCTCAATCCTGTAAGACAAACAATTTTTTCGAAGCATTTTTTTTCTCGAAAAAAAGTGGTCATGTCTTTCGACACGCTATGCCAAGTTGCAAATGCGTGCTCATACACGAAAGTCATCGATTCAGAATCTAGACAAATCATGTACATTAATCTGCAAAGATTCAGAAGAACCATTCTAAAAGGCGGAACGGTTCGTGCAATTTTTGATGTTTCGCCTTCTCATGAAATCAAGGTTTATATCTTTAGCTGTAAAAGATCCAAGCTCACATCACCATGCAACTCATGTATGAACAAGTCTCATCACAAATGTGAACGACCTGTGTATTTGCATGTGTTAGTCAGAAAAAACTAAATTGAAAATAGCATTTTGATTCAATTTATACTGTACTGTACATCTTACAGAGCTCAGCACTATTCGTCCTCGTCGTCGTCCTCCTCTTCTTCCTCGTCGTCCTCATCTTCCTCCTCATCGTCTTCCTCCTCCTCATCGTCTTCCTCCTCCTCATCGTCTTCCTCTTCATCATCCTCATCCTCTTCTTCATCCTCATCTTCTTCGGTATCGTCGTTCTTATCTTTCTCGAGACAGTCTTTGATACGCGAAAGAAGGGCGTCTTTGTTTTTAATATCATCAGGAAGTCCAAACTTACTTGCAATTTTGCGAAGCGTAAGAATTGACATAGTTACGTTGCCATCGTCATCTTTCTTCTCACATTTATTCACACCGATATATGAGTTCCACATTGTTTCAAGCTGCTTGCGCTTCTTCGATAAAGGACCCTTTATCTGTGACTGATGTTTTGTAATAAATTGTGCTTTGGTCATAAGTTTGGTTTTGCCTTCTTTCTTGCTGTTGAGTTTTTTAACGATAGTTTTTTTAGGAGGGGTTGATGAGTTTTTTAACAGTAATTCGATTTTCTCCTGGTACGACATGTTCCTTCCGTCGACTTTTCTCGCAGCAAGAGCCTTCTCAATGTAGTCATCGTTGTTGGTCGTCGCCATATTTTTTCAAAAAATTGTTTCGATTTTACATGAAGCACACGAAGCCCAATCTGAAAATCAATGCACAGCTTGCAAATGTCTACGCTAGTATACAGAATATGCAAATATCAACCGATGCGGTACATCCTACAACATTGTGTAAAATACACAAGAAACAAATCAAGTCATCGCCATTAACAAAGTCAAGTCTACATCGTTATGGTGGCACGTGCCTTCTATATGAAAAGCAAGTGTTACCTTTAGCGTGTTCGAAGCTGCAAGAGGATGAGTTACCTTTAGCATATTCTGAAGTAGCAAAGATGTAATGTATACAGTAATGTATACACGGATACTACTATGTATCACGATACATGCTAAACACAACTCTTAATCATATTCAACTGACCAACGCAGCCAACCTATTCAAATAACGTCGATTCTGTTCTGTATGCAGTGTAAAAGTAATGTCTGTAGAAGAAGCCAATTGTTATCCACTGTGTGTTGTTATAGTGCACGGAGTTTCGACACCATTCGCTAAAGTTTTTTTCGAAAATTTTCTCAAAAAATGTGGAAGAAGCAGAGCAACGATGGAGGCTGGATCGATTTCAGCTCAGATGTCAATGATAGGGTTGAAAAGTCTTTCCAGAACGCGAATCATATTATTATAATCAACGGGAATACATTATTGTTCACAGAAATGTTGTTTATCGAATCGAATGGGTCAGAATCCAAGATGGTCCGATCTCACATTGCGACGCCTGAGCTTCCATGGGGATTTGAAGCTATGCATGGCGATTTCTGTCCATGTGATAATCATATGAGTGCACTTCTTACAATTGCTCGTCGTAACAAGTTTGAGGAAATCGTAGTTCACGATTATCATGGCGGCAGCTCAAAACGTGTGTACATGACAAGTATTCCAATCGTACAGAAGAACGAGGAGACTGGAATGACGCGAGTTTTGAATGCTGCTCCAGTGCAGTTATATAATAAGGCAAAGCGTCCATTTCCAGACTATGCTGATGCGCCAGATTGTTTCAAATGTCCATTGACTTATGAGTTGATGCACGATCCTGTCATTGCAGCAGATGGTCACACTTACGAAAGAGCTGCAATTGAAGAACAATTCACCCGTTGCAAAGTAAAGTCACCCATGATAAACAAGACGTTAAAGACTCCTGTTGTTTATGCAAACCTGGATAAGCGGAACAATATTCATGAATGGTTGGATGCTACTCATCCGGAATGGAATTCGAAACAGTCTTCTACCCCGAAGAAGCTGAATAAAAAGAAAAAGTGTGCGTAGAAAGGTAAAAGTTTGTGGCAGATAACGATGTAAAGATGTATAACCTAACGAGATGCGATGCTTAAAATTTCAGTTAACATTACATGTACATGATTACATTGAAATACGAAGCTACACGAACTGGTTTGTGTTACTGTTAGACATATTCCGTCAGCATCTTCAAAGACGCATTCCATTTGGAGAGGATATTCGCTCATGAAGAAAGTTTTATCCATTTTTTTCCAAAAAATATATGTCGCTTCAAATTCAATCGACTATGTCTTCTCCATATATTTGCACCGAGCCCCCCGACGATAAGCCGAACATTTACATCATGTTCTTTGCTCTAATGCTCATGAATATGTTGACATTTTTAATCGTTGCTATCACTTATTGGCGGGTACGACGTGTTGAAGACAACCAACACATTATTCATGCAAAGATTAATGGTATTCTCGATCTGATAGCATCCATTCGTGACGCATTTATGCGACACTTTATGAAAGTGCGTTCTCTGCGTGCTAACGAATATGGGATGTATGTAGAGTAATGACTCAAGTTATTGATCCTTTAAAAGTTACTTTACATTACATTCTGAGTTGCAATATTTTACCCAAAAGTCCTCGATCAAATTATGCACCCAGTGAACTCTTATTATAGCAGCATCCATTTGATACTCGTATCTATTTCTTGCTGCAATGTGCTCCGAGTCCGAGTACATACTTAATTGATGTGTTTTTATTTTGTAGTACATCAAATCGTATAACATGTACGCTTCATAGTCAGATATTGAGCGACCATATTTATTTGTTTGTGAATACTTGACATGCTCTATGATAAAATAGTCGTAGCATTCGACATCCATAAAAGGCCAGAGGACACGCGTTTTAGATTCGCTGCATACTCGAATGATGTCACTGTGTTCACGTAGATTTATGGTGAAAACTCTGTCACCTGTAATGATATGTAAATTGTTGGTACGAATCGGAATTGTTTGTGTTGTAATGCAACCATTCACCATGTCGATGATATATTGTGAGTTTGACAAAGGGTTTGATTTTGCATTTATTTCGTAGCAAACCAAAGTATCATCTGCGATACTCATTTTTTGCAAAAAATAATGGAGCAGACTCGCCCTCAATTCGAGCATCTGGCTTCAGTGTGCGACAAATGTGGTAGTAACGCAATTCACAAACAAATGTTAGGTGTTGAATGGGATAAGATTCGGAATCGATCATTCAGTTTTTATGGCAACTCGTTCTGCATCGATTGCTTTGAAGAAATTAAACGTGATGTTGATCAATATAGACCTGCACCTGGTTATTCAAAACCTCCCAGATTCATTGTTGCACGACATAAAGAGCGTTCGTCTATTACTGGAGAGGCCGCAATAACTTTGGCAATCGCATACGGAAATTGGTTGAAGGCTTCTGCGATTGCAAAGAGTGCGTTAACCAAAAGAAAACGTTTCTTTCCGGGCGAGTTACGATGTGAAAAACGGATATATACTGCTATACCATCGTCAACAACAGTACATAGAACTGCTACAGTACATAGAATTGCAACATCAATTCCGAAAGTGAAAATAACAACGCCTACGGCGGCTCCTGGGACAAAGATGACATGCTCAGTCTGTGGTGCAATATGTCTCATGAATAAAACGGGTTTAATTCGTGCACACAGAAATGAATTGGATCGCAAACATCTGTGCATGGGTTATTGAGTTCAGAGGCGTGTCTTGCAAATGTGTCCTTTCTTTGGCTTGCCACATTTGCTGCACATGTATGTGCGTTTCGTAACCGTCTGGAAGCTCTTGCAAATGTGCCCCTTTTTGGGTAGTTTGCAGATAGAACACATGTAAGGCCGTTTGACGGCACATTGAGTAGGTAAGTTGACAGGAATGTAGTCGTCTTCTGCAGATTCTGAATTACATTCTTCTGCGCGTAATACTGTATATACATTGCAAACAACCCGTCGATTGTCGGTAAATGTTTTTGAAAGACGAAAACCTGGAGGTGTAGATACATACGAAGAAAAATTATCGTCCAGATTCGCATGACGTCGACGTGATATTGTGACAGCAAATATTTCAAGAGCAGGAAGTTTGCGGATAATATCAAGCATGTAAGCAGAACATTTTTCTGGTGTCTGATTTGCAATAGGACCTCCACAATAGTCAAGGTAGAGAACTTTGACGTGCTCTTTTATGTTATTTGTAAGGATCGAGTTGTCTTTAAGGATTAGATGCTCAATCTTTGGATGTGAGATGTGCCCCTCAACAAGGTCCTTCGTTGTAAATTCAGGATTTGCACCAGTAAATACCACTTCATCGCCAAACATGAGCCTTTGAGTAAATGCGACAATTGGACTCATTTCCAATGTCATCAAGTGTGGGTGTTTGTCTAATGAGAGTTGAGTATACACACTCTTCATTGCCACGCGGTTGTTGCCGCGACCATCTAAAATTAGATGATAGTCGTCGGCAGAGGTGCCAAACTCTAACGCAAGTTGTGCTATAAAAGTAGCTCGATTTGTTGCATTTTTGTGTTCCTCACAATCGAGCATTTGTTTCCATTGTGTATAGAATATTGCCGGAATCGGATTCCACTTGACATAAGTACACGAAAGCATAAGAATGTCCGGTGTAAGCGTAATTTCAAAACCATCTTTATCAATTGCCGTCGCGACAAATCGTCCATCACCGTTTGACATTTGAATTGTGGCAGCGAAATGCGCATCGTAGTCTTGCCAACCATCAAATCCGTTTAGTGAACTGGTTGACAATATAAGATGCACACCGATCTGTGACTGCTTAATGACTTCGCGCGCAAGTTCAAAACCAAGCTGGAATTGGTTGACAGCGACATGAGAGCGTTTTTTTCGTTTTGGTGTACTCGGTTTTAGCTTTCGTCGCGATTCCGTGTAATCAATGACATGCCCGCGCAGCCTGGAACAACTCTGAGTACTGTGTAGACCAAAGTGAAAGTCTCGAAAGGTACACCCAGGGGTACCACACTTCTTCGCACAAGTCATTTTTTCAGTTTTCAGTAAAATGGTAAAGTAAGTTGACCACATTATTCTACTTTACTTTACATGTTACTCTATCGTAAGTGCACTCACATGTGACAGATCGTCGTTCGCAGCTAAAATTTGTTCACATAGCTCTCGCATAGCCTCATGTATTCTTTCAATACTCTCTTGTATTGAAAATCGCACACCGCCAAATACAAACATGGTTCCGTAATTTAGAATCCATCCTTGTAGGTCGGCTTGTGGTTCAATCGAGTACATTTTCTCTATGCAACTTTGTAACACCGCAAAACGCTTGAAGTTGTTCGCATTTCTCATATAAAACCGGAAAGAAGGCGTAGTTTCATCGCAATTATTTCCAAAGCGTTCCATCATATCGTTTAAATCTACATCTTCGTTCAAATCGTTTGACATGTCAATAAACGATGAAAGTTGCATCGCGGTGCCAAGTTCATTCACGGTAAACTTTGGGGTGATATTGACACCTGCGTACTGCAATTTATTAGGTAGTGTATGCTCATAATTCTTCACGATTTCTTTCTCGAGCATACATTTTGCAGTTTGTTCACGAACTAGCGATTCGATTTTCTCTATTTGAGAGTTTTGAATGCGCTCTCTTTCTTTCTTGCTCTGCTGATGATAAACCTTCTTACCACGAGGCATATTTTTTTGGGAAAAATCAATTGGTAGAAAAGTTGCAGTACAGAGGTGGTTGGTCTGCGTTACTCAGAAGACACATATCGACCAGGGAACGCATCTGCAAACAGAACTGGCGGGGCGCTCGCGGAGTGTATTTCGTCTTAGGAAAAAAAATGACTTTTAACTCTATCTTTGTTGAGCAATTTCAAAATTAAATATGCCTTAAAATGAGCTCGATATATTTGCGTGCTCCTTAGAGCTGCTTTTGATAAAGGCATTGTGCATGCCGCTTGTTTTTTATTGTTTACACTGCTTCTTCCTCCTCGTTTTGGTAACATATCAGTTTTTTTTCGAAAAAAAATATTTCCGAAAAATGAACATTAACAACGCAGTGGATGCTTTTGTAGGCGAAACAATAGACAATGCAATATCATCACTTCAGCAACATGACGATCGTGTGTGTATTAATGCATTCGTAGAGTGGGAAAATGTTTTGGTTGAACTGGAGTATCCAAAGGATCCATTATGGGTTTGGAGGCAAGATTGTGGAAGTCATTCTCAACATCGTTGGTCTGCTTTCGACGGGGACGGCGAGCAGGTAATGCAGATGGTTGTGAAACATTGTTCATGTATTAAAGCGCTTATAATGCAACCTATGTGCAAAAATTGTGTACATCGTGCTACTTGGAGAAGACCATGTGACACTCCTCAGAATGTCTTCTTTGTACTTGCTATTGCTGATGATGTAAGATGTGCAGCTTTATTGGAGCCTATGATTCGGAATCGTATATACATTGATGAAGATGCTGTTAGTGGGTATCAAATGTTCAAACCAAGACCTATATTTGGGGTGAAGACACCGAACCCTCGGTGTAGAGATCGTATGCGCAAGCTTGCATGGCAAGTTGAACAGACTGCAATTGCTGTTCATCGTCAACGGAAGAGAATGCAAGAGGCAGATGCAAGGACATCTTTACAGGAGATTATGTCTGTACAGCTTCCTCTACCTAAGGAAAAGATGCCTGTGCAGCTGCCTGAGGAAAAGATGCCTGTACAGCTGCCTCTACCTGAGGAAAAGATGCCTGTACAGCTGCCTCTACCTGAGGAAAAGATGCCTGTACAGCTGCCTCTA
>MDSX01030339.1_pt1 | contig 36376 bp, 14 predicted proteins | sample 811141 | NCBI WGS metagenome assembly MDSX01 (sample SAMN05326642, study PRJNA326480) | marine metagenome | isolation source: seawater | place: Atlantic Ocean: South East | collected 2010
AAGCACTTGCCTCGTCAATTCCATCTCCATCAGCATCGGCCAAATTGATTGCATCTTGAGGTGAGACATCAACAGTGGTTTGGTCGAGAGCAGTCGATTGCGCCCAGCTTACCTCAATGGCATCAAGGATGCAATCACCATCGGTATCCGGATTGAGAGGGTTTCCTCCGAGGACGTATTCATCAAGATTGGATAATCCATCGCCATCATTGTCCATATCCGCCTCTAACGCCCCTTCGTGCATTGATACGGTACGATTCAATCCATTGTTGACTTCAAAAATATCGGGCATACCATCGTTGTCGGTATCGGTGACATTGTCAAGACGATTCCAGTCAGCATACCATGATTCGATGAATGGTGCTGCAACTTCAGGAGATGTTACAATAAGCCCCATTTCCCGATTTCGTACCATTGCAGAATCACCCCAATTGATGCTCGAAATGAGAACGGACTCGCCGTCAACAATGGCTCCCTTGTTGTGAAGTTTCATGACATCATCATCTTCGCTCATGATGACTGCAGATGCATCCCATCCGTTGCTGATGTTCCAGTCGTTGTTGATGCGATCGACAACATCCTGAATGTCTTCGTCAAGGTAGGCTCCATTGATAATCAAACGAATCGAAACACCATCCGAGGCAGCCTGTTGGAGTGCAGAAATTAGCGGATTTTCACCCCATCCCCACTTCCAATCCAAGTCCAAGTATTGCAAGGAGAGTAGGATTTCTTGGTCAGCGGATTCAATCATTTCCGTTAATCCATCTACGCAATCATCAGGGCATGTGAGAAGCTGACCGCTGAATGTTCCCGTTAGTGGTTGAGCCGTGTCTTGATCAATGTCCTGTGCGTTTGGAATGACGTACGAATTTGTTGGTGGAGTCGACGATACAGGTTGCACATACATCGAGGTTTCATCAAACACCATGTTGGACCGAACATTGCTCGCAAGTTGCACACTGTCGACAAGAATGCCCCAGTCGCGATTGCCTCGATCACCATCATAGGGCAGGGATGATGGTTTCCAATTACCGGAACCAATCCAGACCGAAGCATCATCGCGTACGGCCACTTTTGAGTGGAGATAGAGGTATGGATCATCACCGGAACCTCCGAACCAGTGAACGTCAATCCCTGCTGATTTGAGTGAATATGCATAGGCTTCCTGTGCCTGTTTGTCGTTTGAATTCCACCAGTCCTCAGGTTCGTTCAGAACTACAACAACAGTCACCCCTCGATTGTGGGCGTCAATCAATGATTGGGCCAGATCACTCGATTGAAGGATGTAGATGTGTACATAGAGTGAGGATTGAGATTCATCAACCCAGTCGAGGAGGTCCATCAATCCGTGCTCTGGTGCGATAAGCGGTGTAATCATCGTTGCATCATCAAAGGTTGAATCCTGACAGAAATCACTTGCACCTAATCTGCCCCACCGTTGATGCCAATCAACGGACTGGTTGGTATCGGTCATTAGCCCACAGCCGTCACCGCGGTACAGGATGAGGTTGTCAATGCCGCTAACGGGCTCGGAAAGTGACACTCCGTTCCAGCCTTCGCTATCGACGGGGCCATTCTTGTAGACGATGGTGTCTGCAACAATACCGGTTGGATGGATGAGTTGCAGAGCCATTCCGCTGTCGAGCAAGTAAATAGGATTCTCCATTGCAAGTCCCATATCGAGGATATTGCCATCTTCAAACAGTTCCAACGCCGATACATCATTCGACAACTTCACCGACGAGGAGGCCTCAATCTGGAGATTGGTAATTTCAGACTGGAAAGAGGTCCCATCCGAGGCTATCCGACGAATGGACCATCCATTCAGCATAGCCGACTCGCTCCCAATGTTGGTCAGTTCGAAGAACTCCATGTCGGAGGATATTGAAGAAACACCATCCCACATGATCGAACTAAACTTGACATCATCAATCGACGCCATCATCGCTGCATCCGGCTCAGGAGTGCCAGGTGTTGGCCAAGGGAAATCGATCCATTCGTCGTTGGTATTGTTGTAACCGTAGGTGGCACATGCAGTGCTCAGTTGGGATGCTGGTGGTGCAATGGTGAGGACAAGTTCTCCATCAGGGTTGAGGAGATTCATCGTGCTGACCTCGTCCAAACCTGCCCCAAAGATATCGTGCTCGAGTTCGACGACGACTCGGTCCATTGGTGGCAAAATCATGTCGTCGGAGTCCGATTCCCATATCACGCTTGGTGAGATAAATTGACGGCCCATGAGGGGGTTTTCTGTATAATCTGCTTCGAGAATCCAACGGCTGAGGTTGATGTCTGAGGAACCATCGTTGTACAATTCAACCCAGTCGGGTAACGGCTGGAACGCAGGGTTGTCGCACGATGTCGCAAGTTCAGTCACCAAAATACTCTCGCTGGCTACATACTCTGGCCAGACTGGATTTTCTTCACCAGGTGTTGACCAAGCACTGTTCAACCAATCATCAAGACCCCACGTTGTCGAGGAGGACGGAGCGTTGGTACCTGCAGGCCCAGCGCCAGCATGCGTTTCGGTGTTGTTGATCAAGGAAACACCCTCGAGCGTGTGTGTCCATTGCGCACTGTGGACGGCAACACCATTGCCATCGTAGAGGAAAATTTGGTCAGGCGTGGTATGTTTTAGATAGAATTGTGAAGTTCCGTTGAGGGCGACAAGAACTGTCTCGCCAGCTTCCAGAACCGTGTCGGATTTTGAAGGCATGTTGTACTGGTGAAGAATAAGCGTCCTTCCAGCAGCCGAAAATCTCCATCCAGCAACATCGACTTCTTCGGTTCCCATGTTTTGGAGTTCAACCCATTCACCGTTGGGGTAGGAAGAGGAATCGCTTCCTACTGCATCGGGAAGAACCTCAGTGATTCGCACATCACCCGTTGTTGGCGTAGGGGTTGGCTCTGGTTGACCTGGAGAAGGTGTGATGGATGGTGTCCATGGGTCGTGGTAAGTTTGACCACGAATCAAGGAGACATTCGCTCCGTAATTTGTAGTATAATATCCCATGTCAACCACAGTTCCAGCCGAATCGCGAACCACGATGTGATTGTGATTGTCCCAGAGTCGGGTCTCACCTGTGAATTCAACAAGTCGTCGTTCACCAGCGTTGATCATGGTACTTCCCTGGGAACTGTTCACGACAATTGAGCCAGGGTCAAGGAACGTGACGTTCCCCATTCCATCAACAAGTGACCAACCATTGAGATCAACATCGTTGATTCCTGAGTTGTGAAATTCGACCCACTCTCCGTCTGGGGCGGAGTTACCGTCCATTGTACTAACTGGAAGAATTTCGCTCAACGAAACATCCCCGCTCAGCACAATTTCATTTAGGCGTGGAGCGTTAGTGGCGTTCGGCGTTGGATAGGTTGAGTATTGCCACACTCCACCAGTCGCCGAGGCTTCGAGAGAGAAACCAGGCTGATTTGAATTCCACAGGACCTCATGACCGATGCTTCCGTTTGCGAGATACAGTCGTAGTGTTTCTTGTCCATTGTTCAATACGCCACTGTTTGTTGAAGCGTTAACCGATACGACTCTTGTTTGCTGAGGAAAAATCATGCGTGACGCAGCATCTGTCGATGCGCCAACGAGATGGTTCTCATCAATGAGAATCATGTTTCCGGCGAGGTCTTGCAACCAATACCCAGTAAGATCGATGCTCGAGGTACCGTTGTTGTAGAGTTCTACCCATTCCCCTCCAGGCCACGAACTGTTGTCGTAACTTGGCCAAGGATCAGCCATGACTTCGTTGATGATGACATCACTTTGAACGTACGTCGGTCCACCTGTGCCCCCTCCGCCTGTGTTCGCAGAACCTGGCGATGGATTGGATGTAGGAATCCAGTCGTTGTATGGGTCAGAGGGGTCTTCTTCAAGACTGACTCCACTGGAACTTGAATTCCACGTGGCCTCATCCACCCATCCACTTGATGAGTCGTACAAAGTCATAAAATCGTTCGAGTTTGCAACGTAAAAAGTGGTCGAAGCGTTTCGGGCAACGATCATGTAGTCGCCGGGAGCAATCGTGTAGGTCGAAGCATTGTTTGCATCGAAGCCAACGATGGAAGCTGCATTGAGTGTGAGGGTTTTTGATGCTTTATTTGAGAAATACCAGTTGCGAATATCGACGGATGAAGTACCAGAATTGTGCAGTTCCAACCATTCACCGTTTGGCCATGCAGCGTCATCGTATCCGTTTGGATTTGGCATGACTTCATTGATGCAGATTGCACCTCCACATGGCTGACTGCGTGCTGATGCTGCTTCTGCTGGTTCGACAAGAGGTGTCAGTGGAACCAAGAGCATGAGGCAGAGAAGGAAAATTGATTCAAATCGCATAAGGCATCGACGCATTGAGCCAGCGCCTTCCCCCTCATATCTTTTGGTACGAAGAATCCTCTCAATTTCAGATGAAACCGAAGTTGTCTGCCATCTGTGCAAAGGTGTATATCATGATTGGAACGAGGATGATTCCCATTCCGTGACTTCGTCGAATACCAATGCGAGGCGGCATCAATCCGAGGATGGTGCCGACGATCAGGACGCCAATGCCAACGAACCCAGTGGAGAGCCACACCAACGCAGTAACGAAAATGATGACTCCCATGACCATTGATTGCAATGGAATTGCAGCATGAAGCCGTAGCATGCCTTTGCCAACGATTTTCATGATTGGCATCGCCATAATTCCGGCTGCGAGTGTGACAGCAAGCAAACGGACGAAGTCAGCTGTTGGCTGATTGGAATTCCATGTTTCGATTGGATACATCATTTTCAACGCCAGTGTCGCACCCGAACGGGACCGTCCAATGATGTAGAGGAACCCAAGAACCATGACCGTAACAGCAGTGTTGACGGCCGATAGGATTGCAATGACTTCCAAATCCTGTTTGGTTTGCGGACCTTCGTATCCATCTTCTGCTTCTGCAACTGCGATTTCAAGGAGCTCTTCATCGCTAAGTTCGGTCAGGCGACGAGTTTCCCAATCCATCCCGTAGCCTTCCTTTCCTTGGACTTTGGCAGCCACGTTTCGACCACCCATGACCAGAACGGTTGCTTGCGAGGCGGTCATTCCTGGAAGCACCCCCATGCTCGCCCCAGCAACGGCCGACCAGAAACATGGTGCGATGAGTGGCTTTGCAGGAGGAAGATCCCAGTTCTCTTTTTGTGGAGGGAGGTGGCTTGTTGTAGCATATATGTCCAACAGGTTTGCAATTCCGAACAATCCCGCTAGGCTCGGAAGCAAGAGCGAAGGTGAGGGCATCCCAACCGGACTGTCAACAGGTAACTCAAAGACAGCCCAACCGTACAAACCTGCCAGTAGGAAGAACACGGTTGCAGCAACAAATCCCGCAAAACGACTGTCGTTGCCAAGTCGCTTACCCGTCAGTTTTTGTACCCATTTTGGCCAATCGAGACGGGTGGTTTCGGTTGCCAGCAAGAGCAATGAAATGACGAGCAAGATTACTGGAAGCCAGTCGCGTAAGCCATTGTACCAATCCAATTCCGGTCCAAAGGCGATTCGAGCGACCACGATGAGTGGAAGCGACAAAAAGAGACCCAATTGCGAGCCACGTGCAGACCAGGCAACACCACGTGCAGCGTTCCCAGCGAGCAGCATACGATGCCCGGGCAGTAAGGAGAGGGCTGTATCCCCGTCGGGAGCTCCGATCAATGCTGAGGGAATGTAATTCAGGAATGTGTGGACTGTTCCTGTTGAAACGATAATCGCTGCTACTGCAGAGAGCGGAATTCCCAATTCGAGCAAACCTGGCGAAAGTGCGAGCAGAATAAGTGCAACGTTGTTGACGTGGAAACCAGGAATCAAGCCGGTTAGTGAACCAAGCATTACTCCAAAGAACAAGGCGCCAAGGAGCCACCAAAGTTCGTGAAAGTATGCTTCAATCATGGTCTCACCTACGACTGGTCGATGTATTCTTGACGGTCGCTTATTCCATCGCCATCGCTGTCCTGACTGTTTGAACTCGTGCCGAACGACGATTCGAGTGCATCACTCAAATCATCGTTATCGTTGTCATCAACATCAGCATTGTTGAGGCTGTAGACCATGCTCACACTTTGCGCATCTTCGGTTTGGAGAAGCCGCCCTTCCCACGTCATTGCCGTTCCTAAGTGGAGCTCATCAAGACCGATGCAATTGTTGACGGCGCTCAAGAGAATCTTCTTGTCGCTTCCTGGTTCGCTCAGGTACCATGTTCCGTTTTCTTCAACAGCAAGACCATTGATTCGAACAATCTTGTTTTTGTCGTAACCCCAGTCGATAGCCCCATCGCCCCAAAGGAGATTCATTGGATTCGCTTTCTCTCCTTCCGTAAGTTCGTGGACCAATAATTCTGCTCTCATGTTTTCATCATCCCACGCAACCGTCACATTGGCGACAATTGCTTGTCCTGCTTCGAGCCATGTTGATCGTGGCCCGGGGATTGTGACTGCAATGCTTGTCCATCCCGGAGTGTAGCCAGAAGAATCGACAAGGTAAGCGGATTCATCTTCTACACTTGGTTCCAAGGCGTATTTCATGTACGCAGAGATGATGTAGTGTTGGTTAGGAGAATCAAGAACTGCGGTTGGATTTGCATTGAGCATGAGCAACAAATCGTCGATTGAGGTGGTTGCGACCAAGGAAGGGTTGGATTCATCGCCCTTGTCAAGACACCAAGAAGAGATCGCTGTACTCCATACCAATCGACCTCGCATTTGTATGGATTTTCCGTTCAGCGAATCCACCATACTCACGTCGTCATCGCTGGGGAGAACGCACAATGGCGAGCCGGACGAGCCAGAGAGTTCCCAGGTGTCGTTCTCAACGCTCAGAACACCTGCGACATCCACGGTTCTACCCGATGAGTACATCCAAGTTGATTGGGAAGACCAATCGAGAAGAGGCATTTCTATCGGGTGATTCCGATCGATTTTGATGTCAGGGCCTTGGACACCAAGATTCCATCGCAGCTCGCGTTGTTGATACGAAAGAACGCCTTGTACAGTAACCTTCGACCCCGCTTCAATCCATTCACCAGTTGCGGAATGAATGGTCATTCCAATTTGGTGCTCTGAGTTTCCATAGTTGGGATGGTCGCCAAGTTTTGCATTACCAAAAGCAATATCTGGTGCGATGGACTTGGAAAGGAATCCAGTGAGTTGAATGACTTCACCGTCATATGATTGCGGGTCTAGAGCAACGTCAGAAATTGACAACTGCGGAGCGTCAGGGATATCGCTGGATTCCCAATTCATTGCCCCAGCCCCGAGAGCTTGTATCCACATGCGCCCTTCGTAGTTGATAACATCTCCAATGATGGTGACGTTGGTTCCGATCGGTGGTATCTCGCCGGGCCGATACCAGCGGAGTTCGACAACACCGGTTCCATCGTCGATGATTGCATCCAAGCGATCATCTCCAGAATTGTATGGGTCTTCAACCCACGAAATGAGCATCCCTTCGACCTTGACAACCTCGTTGATGTATTCGGTGAGATCATCGACATCGACCACAGAGGGTTCCCGCACCATTGCATACCAGTTGAGCGTAGCCACTAAGAACAAGGAAATCGCAAACATGACCCACAATCGTGGGCCGTTTGTTTCGGGGTCATCTGTTGATAATCGAGCAAGGAAGCCTTTCAGACCATCTGCCATGCTTCGCCCTGCTGGCTCACAATGCATATGACTTCCCATTGACCCATTTGCAAAGAGATGCTTTGAAATGGAAGGCAATAACAGGATTTACCATGCGAGACCGTGTCATTCGTGATGAAATCCATCGCGACGTGTTGGTTCCGGCCCATCATGCACGCATCATCGATACGCACGAATTCCAACGACTCAGGAACATTCAACAACTGTCCACATGTGAATTTGTGTTCCCATCAGCCACCCATACTCGTTTTGCACATTCTCTCGGTGCGTATTTTTTGGCTGGAGAGTTGACATCATCACTTCAAGAAGTTCAACCAGGATTGCTTTCAGATTCTGATGCGGAACTCGTACAGATTGGTGCACTCCTTCATGATATCGGCCACCCTCCGTACTCACACCTTTTGGAAACACCAGATGTATTTGCAACGTATCATTCACACGAACACTGGGGTCGCATTCTCCTTGAAAGCAACGAATCCGAAATTGGGAAAGTGCTTACGGATGTATTGGGCGACGAAGGGAAGCAACGACTTTTTGCACTTTTGGACGGTCGTAATGAGTGCAATGGAGTTCCGATTCCACCATTTATGAAAGAGATTATTGGCAGTCAACTCGATGTCGATCGAATGGATTACATGATTCGTGATCAAGCAAATACGGGCGCTCAAATTGGAGGTTTCGATAGTGCGAGAGTCATTCGTGCACTTCGAGTAAACGACGAGGGGCGACTCTACGTCAAATCATGGGGATTACCGGCCATCGAAGCGTACCTCGTGACACGTTATCACATGTACAATCAAGTGTACTTTCACAAGGTCAACATGCTAACACAATCCTACCTTGTGCGCATGTTGAGGCGGGCTCGAGAGCTTGCAGAGGAAGGAAAACTCAAATTGGATGGAGAAATCGAGCAGATGCTTCTCAACAAAACACTGACGCCAGAACAATACGCATCACTACACGATTCCCACATCAAAGTCGCCATGGGCCGTTTTGCAATGCAGGACGATGAAATCTTGTCAGGATACGCATCGCGTCTCTTGGCGCGTCGAGATTACCACAAGTCGCTACGCATCCCCTCGCTGACGACGGAAATGTTTGAAACGGTGCAAGAAGATGTTGCATTGTTGTTGGAAAAAGAAGGATTCGATCCGTTCTACGATCTTATCACAGCAACCATCGGAAAACGCGGGTACATGCCGTACGATCAAGGCATCATTCTTGAAGACGGTAGAGATGCAGCAGAACATTCCCCTCTCATACGCTCGCTCACGCAATCCGAGGAACATGTGCTTGTTTTTGTTCCAGAGCAAGTGAGGGATGCTTGCGAATCAATGGTGCGTGCAAAAACGAAACCATCTCAGTCTTCCTTGGCAATGTTTGATTCGGCAAACTCATGAAGGACATCTTCACAGGAGTGCTAAGGGCCTGTAGCTTAGTTGGTTAGAGCACCCGGCTCATAACCGGGCGGTCAAGGGTTCAAATCCCTTCAGGCCCACTATTTTCAACCGTCTAAGGGACACTTTACTGCACAATGGTTATGAGGGTCGATAGGGTGGGTGAAGATAGTGAGCACGATGTCAACCCGAAAGAGTACCTTCACCGTTCTAGTGATTTATCTCGCATCCTTATTGCTTGTAGCCGTTCCTGCACAAGCACAAGTACCGACAGCAGCAGTTTCAATTACATGCCAACCTGCAGAAATTAAGGTTGATGTCAAACCTGGTTCGACCTTGGTAGGATTCACCACGTGTACGGCTTCGAACCCAACGCAATACATCGAGAAAATCGCCCTCTCGGTTACATCAGACGGTTTAGCAGCAGCGGCGCCCGGTGATATTTACGTCGGGCCAAACAGCGAAGAAGACTTCCAAGTTGTTGTTCGCGCACAACCATTCATGACCATGCAAGCTCGCAGTCTTGTTGTCCAAGGAAGCGTCCAAGAGATCAGTGGAGTTCCACCTCTTAACGTTGCAACCTCTGGTGCTTCGATGATTGTATCCATTACGCAATTCGCACTCTTGCAAGTAGAAGCCGTGGAACCGTTCGTGCAACTCATGCCAAAGACTGACAAGGATTTCGAATTCAAGGTCTACAACCTCGGTAACCAATTCGATTTCATGAAGGTTGGAATCTCTGAAAACTCCCGTGAAACCCTCGAAGACGCAGGCTTCAACATCAACATTCCAATCAGCAAGGTCAACGTCGAGCCGATGGTGGCACCAGCAAAGGTCCGCATCCAAATCCGTACACCGAAGACACAAGGATGGACAGATGCATACCACACACTCGACTTCTACGCAGAGTCTGATTTCTCCTGCAAGAACGGCGGCTGTGACCGTGAGTCCCAGATGATCACAATCTACGTCCGAGGTATCTATCTACCAGGTTTCGAAATCATCCCTGCGCTCTCCATGGTCGCACTAGCGGCCGCAGTAGCAGGTCGGCGATTCATCAATGCGGATGACGAAGAAGAAGAGTGGCGAGAAGCCGCACCTGGTCTGTAACCGCTAAACTCAACTGAATTACGGCCCTGTTGGGGTTGGGTTCATAACCTATCCATGCGAGGCTTCAATGAGTTGAGAACATGAGTGGACTCTTGAGTAAGGCTACTGCAGCAGAAGATACAACCGAAACAAATCCTGTGGAAGAGGAACCGAAAGAAGCTGCAGGTTTACTTGCAGCCATTGAAGAATCCAATGATAAGCCCGAGATGTCAACCATCCTTACCTCCGTAGGTTGGGCGGTTATCATCGTCGGTGGTCTCCTCTCACTGCAAGGCGGTTCTTGGGGCCTCATCGTTGTTCTCTGTGTACTCGTTATCGGTATTGGTGCGCTGTATGCGGGACAGAACATGTCAGAGGATGGCATCGATCCTGTCCGCATGGGGGGAGCAGCAGTCTTGGCGGTTTTACTTGCTGCCGGCCCGTATGGAGTATCGATGTTCATGCCTGACAGCGGATCGTTTGGGATTAGTGATCTTGAATTAAAAGAAGATTCAGACGAAATTTCGTTCCGTGTGATAGGTTCTGCAAATTCGGTTGACGCAGTGATTACCGCAGATGGTGTAGAAAAATGGTCACAAACAAAAGAACTGTCCTCTGAATCGGCTCGATTCACAGTGCCAATTTCTGAAATCTTCGTTGGAAACGCTTGGCAATGCACTGCGAGTTCGTGTCCAACTATACCTGCAATTGAATACCTCATCTCTGTATCCAGCGGAGATACAACACAAACCATCGACATCAATCCCGAGTTCATGACTCGAGAGGTCTTAGATTCGGGCGTTAAAATCACACCTGTGACAAAAACCGAAACCACTGGTCAGGACACAACCACTGAAATCGATGGAATTCGAGTTGAGATGATGGCTGGCCTCCTGCCAACGTCCCATACCCACCAAGATGGCGGAGGACATACCGATGCTAACGGAATATGGATCGAAGGTGATTACACTCTTGAGATGGTCATCAAACGTGGCAATACCGTTGTGTACGGTGAGTCGAGTTCCCAAGGGTGCGCAAGTGAATCAAGCGGATTCCCTTACATCGAAGTGTCGGGAACAGTAGCGACGTCATGCCGTGGTGATTCAACCGTGAGTGTCAATGGGTGGTTCGCTATGCCAGGTCCTGCTACAGATGATGTTGGCTCAAAGTATCTCAACCTGGATAGTTTCTTTGATGAAGATGATTGTTACGCATTCCAAGTTACAATTACCAACACATTATCGTCTGGAGATGAACTTGTTCTGGTTCAAGATGATGTTGCGTGGGATCTCGATTTCGAATCAAACAAAGAAGGCCCATGGGCTATGAACACGTGTTGAGCCAATCATTCTGTTGTGATGACAGGGTTGCCCTCTGAGTCAACCCACTCTTCGTTCTCTTCTGGAGCAGACAAGGTTTCGACAACATCTTGTTTAGCGATCTCTTTACGAGCACCAATTGCAGTTGCTGCAGCTAAGATGGCAACCACAAGAACAATCGCTACGTAAAGGATAATCGGGAATCCTTCTACCTCATCAGTCGTCCAAGAGACTTCACTGGATGTCGTCCCGGATTCAGTAGCGATGAGTTGCTTAACAGGTTCGAGTACGTCTGGATAGAGGAAATCACACGTCAACTGTACGGCTTCATCCGAGTAGTGATACCAAGTAATCGGGACATCCTTTGTTTGCCCTGGTTCAACAGCCCAATTTGCAGTATTGGCCGTCGTATCTGCTTCGGTTTCTCCAACATAGCAGCGAACGTTTGGATTAACAGCCACAGGTCCTGTGTTTGAGATTGTGACCATCATTCCAAGACTGCGGCCAGTTTCAGCCGTGACAGCTTCAGGCTCGATGTTATCGATGCGAAGTTGCGGGTAGACCACATCGATGGTTGCGGTCGAGGTCTGAGGTGCAGTTGCATCCGCCTCAAATTCGCCCCAGTTGGTAGCGACAGTCACTTTGATCGTTCCTGATTCTTGACCGTAGGTTCCGCTTCCATCAAGCCATTCCACAATGCGCTTGTGCTCGCTTGTTCCGATGTCGACTTTCCATGTGCTCGCATCGGACGGGTCGCCATTGATGATGGTGTTGATCGTGTTTGAACCGTATCCTATTCCTGTTGCTACAACGGTGGCTGTTGGTGCGTTGACAACGAGTTCTCGCATCGAGAGGAGGCGGATCCATGCGTCGACAAATCCTCCTGTTCCCGTTGAATTGGTATAATCGATGGTTGCTTGGTCGTGAAGTATGATATCCTCATCGGTGCGAGTTCCGAGCAGAACCGATTCAAGCACGTCGAGGTGTGAACCATCCATGACATGGATTGGCCCACTTCCGTAGAGTGTTGAATCCTCGATGGTGCAATCTCCCTCACAGGTAATGTTTGCACCGGTAATTGTTGAATCTTCAATAATCAGCGTACCGTGATTTTCAATGTTGAAGGATGCCTGATTCCAGATAACGTTACCACCCTGCTGTGTCAATTCGTTCGCAGACAGTGTCAAAAGTTCTGAATTGGAATGGAACAATTCAATATGAGTTATGCCAAGTTGGAATGGATAGTAATGGTCAACAACAATGTTGACCGTTTGTGACAAATCGACCGTGAAAGATTCACTCTCTCCTGTAATCTCGAATGAGGTCACATCGTCGATTGTGAGATTAAGATAAGCGGATTCTGGGACATTGGTGTTGAAGTAGATCGTCATTGTTGCCGCAGAGTCTTGAATCTCTTCGCTGACATCGATTTCTGTTCCGTCATAAATCAGCAGTGTCGATGCGGTATTTTCTCCTTGGAAATGAACGGAATCGAGGTGGAGAACTCCTCCATCTTCCACCACGATGTTTGAATCTTCTTTGACGTCTACAGTCCCTGTCCAGTGCAATTCCCCCCCGCTTTGAATCAGGATTTCTCCGTCGAATGTTCCATCATTCCACATCGCAGAATTACTGATGGTTTCTGTTTCCCCTTGGGTCGGTGGGGATGCTATAATGGGTGAACTTAGTAAGACTGAGGTTATCATGATGACGGCCAAGAATGATGCTGTTCGCATGATTTACCCAAGGCAAGGTGAACCATCAACTCTTCTCTCGTTAGTACGGCACATCTTTCCAACCAATCGCATACCCGATCAGATTGAATGAACGGTGCAGTATGGGTGTAATGATGATGATGATTGCCATTGGAAGAAGTAAATCAGTCGACGAAAGAAGCGATGTGCTGAGGAAGAGCTGACCCCACAAAAAGACCATGATTGCAAATGGTAAGGTGTCAAGAAGAGGTGCCTTTGAGGAAACGTCGCCTTCTCGTTTCAGTCCACGTCGTCGCTTGAAGAATGAACCGGTAATGTCGCCTAGCAAACAGGCAAATCCAAGGAATGAACCGAGAACGTAGGCTGTTAGATACGGTCCGCCGATTGAAAACCATGTGTCTCCCGAACCCGTCAACGGAGAGACAAAAACGGTTGCTTCGTCAAAGGACGACCCAACAATGGCCACTTGGAGCATGCACAACAGCCCTGCGGTCAGAGAACCTCCAATCAATCCATTCCATGTCTTCCCATCACCGAGCATTCGATTTCCGTCGTTCATCACCTTTCCGCCATCGATTGGCCACGGGCCATACCCTGTTTTCGGGAGCCATTTACCCCACATCATCGCAAATGTGTTCGCAATAAAGCCAGGAAGATAAAGCCACAACGTCATGAGGACGAGAAAGAAAATACCCATGTCAGTTGCATCAGCCACTTCGCTCATGACAGCATGTGGTACCATCAAGCACATGAAGACTGTTGTCATCTGAAGGCCGAAGCGGTTGAATTATCAGCCCAACACAACAGGGGATGATATGGGTCGATGTGTGCTTGTGGTCGGCGGCGGCGGACGAGAACATGCTTTGTGCCTCGCCCTTTCCGAATCCCCATCAATCAGGGAAATTCATACGACGCCCGGCAATGCTGGTACGGAGCATTTTGGTTCAAACCATGACATCCCAGCATCTGACATCAGTGGATTGTTGGAGCTTTCGCAGCGACTTAAAGTCGATTTCGTGGTGGTTGGTCCGGAAGCACCACTCTGTGATGGTCTTGCGGATCGTCTCATCAACATCGGTATTCCGTGCTTTGGTCCTCAACGTTTGCATGCTGAACTTGAAGGGTCGAAACTGTTTGCAAAGCAGGCAATGGAGGCAGCGGGGGTGCCGACAGCCGAATACGATCTTCTCGATGCCTCTTCCGACATCAATACCTACCTTGATGCACGCTCTCATGAGCCATGGGTCATCAAGCGAGATGTCCTTGCGGGTGGAAAAGGTGTTGTTGTGACATCAGACCGGAAAGAAGCAATCGAATTTATCCAACAATCGGTGCAATCCGATGGACATGTCCTTCTCGAGCGATTTTTACCGGGCGAAGAAGCGAGCATGTTGGTTGTCATGGACAAGTCAGGCTTTGTTTGTTTGCCGCCAAGTCAAGACCACAAACGAGCCTACGATGGAGATGAAGGTCCAAACACGGGGGGTATGGGGGCGTACTGTCCTGCTCCTGTGGTCACCGATGCAATTCATGAGAAGGTTCTCGAGCGGATCGTAGGCCCTATGTTCACTTATCTTTCGTCGATGGAGATACCATATCGAGGTGTCCTCTATGTTGGGCTTATGATCGATCAATACGGTGATCCGTACGTTGTAGAATTCAATGTACGATTTGGCGATCCTGAATGTCAGGTCACGCTACCACTCATCGATACAGATGTTGGTGAGCTGTTGTTTGCATCATCAACCGATGCCTTGTCCAAGACTGATGTGGTGTTCAAACGGGCCCACGCACTTACAATTGTTCTTGCCTCAGAAGGCTATCCGAAAACTGCGATCAAAGGTCGTCCAATTGTTGGCCTTGACCGTTCTTTGGACTCAGCAACAACATGGGTGAGTCATGCGGGCACATCCCGTAACGAAACCGGTGATTTCATTTCATCAGGCGGCCGTGTTCTCTCGGTGACTTCAGTTGCGGATTCTCTTCAGAAAGCACGCGATTCTTCATATCAACGCCTTGCCCAAATTATACTCGACGGTTCCCATCACCGCTCGGACATCGGGCATCGTGCTTTGTAATCAAAAATTCCGATGACGTACCTCGATTCACCCTCCTCTCTCATCGTCATTGTTAAAAGAGGGTCGAAAGTGGGCAAAATGCTCCAGCCCTGCTGCTGTCGAGCAATCCTCTGAGGGAAAACAATGGAAAAGGTATCAAAGACCTCGCAGCGCCCTGTTTTTAGTTGGCTTATCGCCCCTTTAGCAGTGCTGATTGCAATACTAGCAAACCGCATCGATGGACTCATGTCGATCGATGTTCAACTGAACAGCGATACGATGACGCCGATCATCGCTACTGGTGTAGCCGGACTTCTGGCTGTAACACCTCGCATTCTCCGTCAACTAGGTTCCATCCCTGAGTCGATTTCTCAAACACAAATCTCCCTCGCTATGTTTGTCCTCGCTCTGGTTGGTTCCGGAATTACCGAAACCCAGACAGACGGCTTTGTGGGGCTGACGTTCTTCATCGTCCTCTTTGGCGGTTATCTGCTCGATTCACGCGAACGTTACGAATGGATGACCATGCTCGTCTTCGCGGGTGTGGGTGTGCACTCCGCGTTTGACATCGCAACAGCAGTTGCTCTGGATGGATTTGTCGCTGGTGCAACTCCGGCGGAAGACTACTATCTCGCAGACGCATATCTCCCTGCAAGTTACGCTTTCGACGGTGGGCAAAGTTACAACGTTTCAACATTCCAAGAAACAGCACTTGGATTTGTGTTCTTTACATGGTTTACCGTGTTCCCAATTCTTGGCTTATTGATTGGCGTCGCTGGACGCGGGGTTCTCAATCCTGCAGGCGACAAAGGATGGTTCTCGTACAACACTGTTGAGAACGGCTGGAATCGTCAAGCACTGCCACTCCAAATCGCTTTGTTCGTATGGGCTGCTGCCCATCTTGCAACGATCTGGCATTTCGATCAAGGAGAAGTCGCAGACCGACTTCGACTCGGTGGCCTTGGTGGTATCGAAGCGAACGGATTCGTTGGCTATTACTCCGCACTGTTGACTGGAATCGTAGCGATTATCGTGTCAGGAATGGTTGCTGAACGCTGGCTTACTCGAGCAATGACTCTAACCTCCCTTTGGGCCTTGTACCTCGTCGGCTCATGGTACGAGGAAGGATTTTGGACCAACGAGACGTTTGCAGAATCATGGGCTCCATTGATTTGGCTTGCCATCACGTTCTTCGTTGGTGTTGCCATTTCTATTATCGGAAATCACGAGAAATACGGTGGTTGGTCAAATCGTGAAAATCACCGTCCAAGTGGCGCTCGACAATTCTGGAATGCGCACTGGGCAGGTCTCCTTACTGCAGTGGCCTTCCTCGTCGGATTGGTCATCAGAATTCAGTGGTATGCCGTTCCATCCATGCACGCCATGGGAACTGAAGGCTTCGACATGACTGGAGGTTCTGACCCTTGGTACATGAAGCGAGTTGTCGACTACATCTTGGCACAAAACGCCCACTTGATTGTTGACGCTGACCGATTTTATCCAATTGGTGGCATCAACCCTCGACCTCCGTTGTTCTCGTGGAGCCTCGCTATCGGTGCTATGATTCTAGAACCGTTCCTCGGTGAAGACGCTGTGTGGTGGAGCATGCTCGCTCTCCCTGCTATCTACGGCGCATTGACCATCGTACCGGTAGCAGCAATCGCACGAGATCACTTCGGAAAGGCAGCCGGTGTCATCGCTGCTTGGCTGATTGCCTTCATGCCTGCACACGTCACTCACTCGACTTGGGGCCTTGCAGATCACGACTCGTTCGTGATGCTGTTTATCGTTCTCGGATTCATGTTCTATCTCCGTGCTGTAAAGTATGCGGGCTCTGAACGCTTGGTTCGAACAACGTCGATTCATCCTCTTGACATGCTACGCGCCATGGGTGCCGTTGCGCAAGAGCGCAAGTATGCAATGTCGAACGCAGTCCTTGCTGGTGTCGCCTTTGGTGCGGCAAGCCTCGGATGGAAAGGGTTCGTTGCAGGGCCAGCAATTTTGTTCCTTGCGTACGCTGCTCAGGTTGCTCTCAACATGTTCCGACGTCGAGATTCGACCATCTTGAGCACCTTGTTCCTGACCATGTTGCTGACCAATCTTCTCATTGCAATCCCATTCTACGCACATCCACAAATGAACCTCATGCTGGACGGAACCGGATTACAACCGTTCTTGTTCATCTTGCTGTTCACTGTCGTTATCATGTACATTACAACAGGATTCCGTGACAAGCCATGGTTGCTTGTCCTTGGAACATTGGCGGTTGGAGCAACTGCGTTCCTCGCAGCGCTCTACGTGCTGAAGGTCACGAATCTCAGCAACGCCTGGGATGTCTTGTTTACGGGTAGTGGTTACTTCACCAAGACCAAGATCTTTGGAACTGTTGCTGAAGCAAACGCTCCTGATCGAGGATACATGTTTGCAAGCTTCGGACCAATCGTCTTTGTCTTCGCACTCGTCGTCGGCCTCACATCATTATGGAGAACATTCAGTAAGCGCAGTCAAATTTCATTGGTCTTTGCAGTCTGGATTTTTACCGCTTCGTACATGTCATGGACCGCTGCACGTTTCCTATTCAACGCAACACCTGTTGTTGCAGTGATGGGAGCAGCAGGTATTGTCGGATTCTGGAAGTGGGCCGACTGGGATGCTCTGGTTCGAAATTGGCGCCGTGCGGGTATTCGCACACCGTCAGAACGAATCGGCGGAGCTCGACGTGCAGTATGGCGCACACCATCCTTCTCGGCCGTTGTCCTTGTTCTCATTATGCTCTCAGGACAACAACTCACATACGGACTCGACTCTGCAATCCCAAGCAACTCTCCTGCTGAAGCAGATTTGGATGAATCGATCTACTACACCGTGCCTGACATCATGCGATGGGATGGACTCGGTGTCTCTGTACTCGATAATCGCGACTACGAAGCATTTGGTGGTCGCGCTTACATGGGTTCCTTTGGAAGTGGTTTCAACGGCCAATACTGGAACTTTGCGCATGAGTGGTTAGCAGAACAAGACAAATATCACGAAGGTGTGACTGACAAGTCTGGTTGTGATGAAGAAAACGGTATTTGGATCAGTGACTCCGGCCTTTGTGAAATGAAATTTGGTGACAAACCTGCTTTCGTTTCATGGTGGGACTACGGTTTCCAAGCACTCAACACGGGCGAACACCCGTCCGTTTCCGATAACTTCCAGAGTGGTATTCCTGCTTCAGGAAACATGTTGCTTGCACGAAGTCAAACGGACTTGGTTGCAATGTTCATTCAACACCTTGCAATCGGAGATATCACCTACAACATGGTGACCAACGACGAGAGGTCGTTCACGCCAGCGTTTGAATCTGCGCTCAAGAGTGAACTGAAGAACTCTGAACAATTTGAGGAGCTTGAACTCATCATGATTCAAGAAGGAATGGATCTTGATGATATGGCTGATGTTGTTGTTGGTCACTCATATGAGGTCTTCAAGAACAAAGGTGATGCATACATGAGCCGAGGATATCCGCTTGATTCCAACGGTATTCCGGATGAATCTCTTGGACTCCATTACCGAGTTTGGGCAGACGGTGAACTGATTCCTTGTGACAATCCAAGTGAAGAAATTTGTTCTCATGGAGACTATGTTTCTGAGCAAGCTGCAAACAGCACGTTCCGAAACAACGCTGAAGTGAGTTCAAGCGAGGTGGCTGACGTTACGCATTACACATTCGGAGACTACTGGTACACTGCTGATTTGGTCGAGGAGTACCCGTCCGTTTCAACAAGCATCCACCGCTCCAACGCACACATTGCCCTTGTTGTCCAATTGTTGACCAACGGTTTGACCGATGATGAAATCATTGACCTGTACCACACAATCATTGAATTGGAAGACATTTACGAAGTGCAAGATTACAACGGTGCGCCAGGTCAAACACTTGAGCGAGACCACGAAATCAGATACTTTGCAATCGACGATAAGCTGTACCCACGTGCAGGACGTTACAATTCAGAGGCTGGCTACAATGGCGGTCGACCTCTGGGTATTTTCGGTGCACCGACAATTCTGTCGGGTCAGGATTTCAACACCTTCACTAACGAAGTCTACGAAACACAACGTGGCGATCAACCCGTCCGTGAGATGGATCGTGAGGCTGTCGATGAAGCAATGTTGAAGGACGTGCTGGACCAGCAATCAGGTGCAGAGATTGATCCGCTCACTGTACAAGACATTCGTGTCGATCATCTTCCTGAATTCTTCGATACAATGTTGGCACGTTCCTACGTTGGATACGGTGCATCAACACTCGGTGCTGATGCAGGCTCTACCAACCCACAACCACGTCAACAACTTACTGAGAATTCACGAGGAACTTCGTTCTTGCAACAAGCATATCCATTACCAGGTGCAATGATGAATCACTTTGTCATCGCCAACTGGTACGACCCTGACACACCTGCAATCCTTGCGAATGCAAATGTTAAGATCATGAAGTACTACTCGGGCGCCGAAATTTCGGGCACAGTCATGACTGAAGATGACGGTATGGGCTTGCCTAACGCACGAATCCTCATCGAGCGAGATGCGTTCTCGGGAGAAGATTCTGAGGACCTTGACAATGACACCTACTGGATTCCTATCGGTGTAACAGACGCAGATGAAAACGGAGATTGGAGCTTCTTGGCTCCTGCGGGTAAGATTCGTGTCTCCGCCTTCGCTGGTATTTACGATGATACGTTTGCCATTCAAGACATCCAAAGCGGAGAATTCGCGAACGGATTCGGTGACGTCTTGACGGAGAGCAACGATGACCGCCAGGTCTATGCTATTACAGCAGTACTCGGCGAAGTGGCCAACATGACTTGGCTTGGTGAAACCATGCTCAACATCACGGGCGCACAGGCCGACCGTGATGCTGATGCTCCTGCTCCTGAAGCCATGGACATCGAGGTACAGAGTACTGGTGTATCCGGTACCGTTGCGTGGTCTGGATATGGTGAGTTTGACGGTGAACCACTGGTTGAGACCGATTTCATTCTACGAAACATATGGGCGATGACCGAAAACTACACGCTCACAACAACCAATGGATCCTTTGACACTGATGAAACCCGTGTGCTCCAAGGAACTGGTGAAGTTACGTTCTCGGATGTTGGTACCTTTACAAGCGAAGGCGTTGCTCTTGCGTACGACTTTACTGGTAACTTTACTCGAGAGATTTCGGACGCTCGCGTCTTTTCCGGTAACGGAACCTGGATAGGAAAGGGTACCATTGAAGCTACTTGGATTGAACACGACAATGCTTCACTTGATTGCGGTGAGAACTCAACCATGCCTGAGAATGCAACACTCTGTTTGATTTCAACAGGAACGGATTTCTCGACGTATCTCCTCGCTGGTGAAGCAAAAGCCAACGGTCGCTTGACTTCGGATGGTATCAGCTCGCTGACCAAGGAACTCGATGGTGAGACCTTCGAGGGTACTGGTATCTTTGAGGGTGTAGGTACGCTCAACGGAACAGGATTGTTCATCGGTCCTGGTACGTTCAGTGGAGACATCGTGAACCCAGGCTCGTTCTACCAAACAGGACTGGTTCCAGGTGTTTACAACATGATTGCGGTGATGCCCAACGGTCGAGAAATACTGTTGCCTGAACCAGTTGATGTTGGAATTGAGGCAAGTTTCGATCTTTCAATGACCGTTCCTGCCTCGCTCTTTGACGACAAACTCACCACAATGTCTGGCGATGCCATACCAAATCAAGCGGTTGAACTGATTGATGTTGTTCTCGGCGAAGAGGAAATGATTGTTCTCACGTCCGATGAGGAAGGAAACGTCACGTACGGCCCAATCACTGCAGGTGAATACCTTGTACGGGTTGATCTTGACGACGATGGGTTCTACGAACTCAACCAAACCATGCAGGTTTACGACGAGCCAATGAACTTCACCTTTGACATCGGTATTCCTGAAATGTTTGACCTGACCATTACGCTCAATGGTCCTGAAGGATTCGACGTTGCTGGACGTGAAGTTAACTTCACAGATCCTCTCGGCCTGATGCCAATCGAGGTTGTTTCAGACGAGAACGGTGTTGTCTACGTCGAACTTCCTGTTGGAGAATGGTCTGTCAGCGATAGCAGTGACGAAGACTACATTCTCATCGAAGAAGTCAAGGTAGAGGATTCAGACATGGCTCTGGACTTTACTTACTCAACATCGGTTTGGGTCAATGGTTCCATTCAGGCACCGAACATTGCAGGATTTGTCTATGAAGAATGGCTAGAACTGCCAGAAGAGGCGAAACTCTACGAGAATGCAAGCTCAGTACCTGTTCTTTTCCACGGCAACGGATTGGAGTTCACATCTGTCACAAACCAGTTCGGTGAATTTAGCCAACGCCTACCTGCCGGCATGACATTCAATTTGAATGCTCAAAGTTCAGTATCGAATTTCGCAGTTGGATCCTCTGTCACCATTACAGAAGGAATGGCAGAGTTGGGTGTATTGTATCTCCAACCAACGGTTCAAGTTGAAGGATCTGTGTATCTCTTCGACAACGAAACCAATTGGAATCAAGACATTCCAAACTACGAACCTGTTGAAATCCATGCAACTGGAGATGACGGCGTTGTTTGGACCGTTTCCACAAACGAAGCGGGACTGTTCAGCATCGATCTCCTTGATGGATCGTGGTCATTCACCATCCCTGCATCAGAGTACAATGCCAATTCGGTTACCGACTACAACGTGAGTACAGCAGACGGAATTAATCCAGAGCCTGTTAATTTAATCACAAACCCTAGCAACAGCACAGTGACACTCAATGTGTTCACTGATCTCGGTGATGGTGTCTTTGAGAACGGTACAGCCATTCGCCCTGATATCCAACTGATTCCAGTATCTCAGGTCGGTCAACAGGTCAACATCACCTCGGATGATTACTCAGAAGATGGTGTTGTTGAGGTTGTTCTCAGTCCTGGTATCTATGCAATTTCGACCAACGATCTTCCTGCATCGGATGAAAATGCAAGCGATGCTAGTTTGGAAATTAATGGTGTTCTCGACATCATTCCTGTTGGCTTGACTGGTCCAGAAGACGCTGTCCTCGTTCCAATCGTCGATGCATGGCGAATGAACGGTTCAATCTCCTGGGCAAACGGTTCAGCCATGGTCGAGAGTTTCTTGTTGTCCACTCCTGATGGTTCGGATTACGTCCCGATCACCGTTGACGAGAACGGATCGTTTGCAACGTATGTCCAAAGTGGAGACTACATTGTAGTCGTTCCAACGATGCTCAACGGTGATGGAATTACGGAGTCGTTGCGGATGCCGATAACAATCGACGCAGATTCAAGTGCAAGAACGGACTTGTCCCTCTCACTGGTTGAAGCCATCGAGGTTTCGCTAACGCTCAAGGAAACTGGAACCGAATCCGATCTTGTCGGAAAGAATGTTGTTCTGGTAAGTCACGATGGATTTGGTAACATTACCATGAATCCAACTGATGCTGACGGTAATGCGACACAATTGTTGATGCCAGGAACGTGGAGCTTGTACATGAATGAATCCGCTGCACAGCGGTATTGGACCATCGATACATCCGATTCACCGGTCGTGATGAATGTCAACACATCACTTGGTGACGTCTATGCAGACCTAGTGGTTGAAATTGGTGGAAAGGCCTATTGGGATACCGACGAGGACGACATTGCTGATGCCAACGAAGGCGTTGAAGGAGCAGACGTTACCATTCAAGGAGGAACCATTGACACAGTCATAGCCACCGATGAAAATGGTGTCTGGCGAATGTACGTTCCAATCCTTGAGAATTACACCGTTACCATCTCGAAGGATGGTTTCGGCGTTGTCTCCTATGATGATAACAACACTGGAACTTATGTTGTTGACAACGAACCTGTTTCACAAGACATTGAGATGTCTGCAGCAGAGGTCACCGTGACGGGTACCATCACAGACGTTCTTGACGCAACTCGCCTTGACGGTGCTTCAATTACCCTGTACGGCACGTCTGAGAACCAGCAAGAATCGATTGATGTCGTTGGTTCACTCGCAGCAGAAACATTGTCGTTCAGCGCTGTCGTTGAACCTGGTCAATGGGTTGTTGTAGTCTACGAGGACGATGCACCGTTCAATGGTGGAGGCGTCGCTGTAGGTCTGCTTGATGCTGAAGTACAAAACGGCGGAACCATTGAACTTGTAATGAGCAAAGGCGGATGGGTCGATCTTTCGACTGAATTCACATCCTTTGGATTGCAGACATTCAATGCTGGAACGGAAGACACATCGTCTCCAGTCAGTGATGTTGTGGATGTCGAAGTTGATCTTGGCGAGGGTCTTGTTTGGGCTCTACCGCTTGAATCAGATGGAACGCTCGAAGTTCTTCTTCCTGCAGAATCAGCAACCTTCAACTCCGAATTTACGACCGTTCAGCGAGATCTTGTCATGAACTACACAGCCGGAATTTCCATCGAGAATGGCGATGAAGGACGAACTGCAGTCATGCTCTCCTACAACAGAAAGACCAACAGCGACCTCGTGTTGTCTGTTACCAGTGTCACTGGAGCAACGGTTCTCGGTGATGAAAACCGTGACTTGCTTGCGATTGTTGACTCCCAAGATACGGACAACTATACTTCGATTGAATTCGATGTTCTTGCACAATACCAAGGAACTGAGATTTCTGATCCGTTCGATATTACCGGAACTGTGACCGTTTCACCGGACCAGGATGAATGGAGCGTTGAATTCTACAACGGAACGGACTGGATTGATGCTTCAAGCGTCCAACTCGGAATCGGTGACGTTGCAGAGAATGCTACACTCGAAGCGACGATTCAAGCACGGATTGTTCTTCCATCTGTAGAAGCTGCGTGGTGGCTTGAGAACGGTCATGATATCAACATTCGATTCTCCGCTGATAGCGGAGACATGAGTGAGGTCTCCATCAATGTCGTTGTTCCACAATACTATGGATTCAACACAACTGATGTCACCTCAACCGTTGGTGTTGCTCCTGGTGGTAGTACGACTGCTTCAATGACGATCAACAACAACGGAAACGGTGATGATTCCTTTACGTACGAAGTACTCGACAACCTACCCGATGGTTGGATTGTGAGCCCGATGAACGGTGTTACGACCATTGCAAAGGACAACATGCGTGACCTTGCATTTGCAATTACATCCGATGCGAGCTTCGTGGACAAAGACATCAAAATTACAGTTCGCATCACGAGCGAAGATGGGGAGACCTTCATAGAAGAAGACATTGTAGTCGAACCTGCACGAATTGCGTTGAACTGGGATGAAGACCTTTCAACCTCCCGAAGTAACGGTTTCGCAGATGTGGATCCAAACACTGTTGTCATCGTTATTGAGAACACTGGTTTGCGTGCTGCACAAGATGTGACAGTTTACCTCGATAGTAGTGGAATGTCAGAGATGAACATGACTCTAAGCGTCCCTGCTCAAGGTTCAACTAACTTCGAGTTTGTTCTGCCAATGGCGAGCCAAGGTATCACACGATACGATGTTCGTGCTGTCGTTCTTGGTGACGATGCCAATTACACGACAAGTACTGTTGAAGGTGACTTCGGAATCGAGTATTTGGTTGAAGGATCAGAAGATTCGTCCAATCCAATCGTTGTGATTGCAATTATTGCATTGACCTTCATCATTCTGTACTTTGGATTCAAGGCGTCTTCCCGAGCTCGTGGCTCAGGTAGTCGATTCTGATTTGTCAGAAGACAAGACTTGATACACCAGAACCGCCCATTTCATCGGGAGGGCCATGGAAGAACTGCGTCGAGTTGACCTACTTCCAGAGCCTGGTGAACCGAAGATTCTCTCCGCAATTGACCCCTCAACGTCCGGTCACGATCACCATTGGCGAGCTGAAGTAACGGGTTGGGCACCAATAGTTCCCGATTCGATTCCCTATCGTCCACGACGAATGTTTTCGTTGGCATCAGCAGCCATCATGGCCTTGTTTCTGGGAACAATCGTGATTCTGTGGCAAAGCAACCTCCTGTTGTTGCAGTTACCTCCCCCAAAATCTGAATGGGCTTTTGAATCTACTGAAATTCGAGAGTTGCAAGATGATGGACTTACTGGTAAGGGTGTCCGAGTATGCATGGTCGATACCGGTCTTTCGTTGACACACTCATCTCTTCAGCAAGCTGATGTTGTGTTTGAGGATTTTGTTGGGAATTCTCTGGAACCAAGGGATTACGGTTCAATAGCCCATGGCACCCTGATGGCTGGAATCCTGTTATCGACGGATTTTCAGACCGGAATCGCACCGAACGTAACACTTGGAATGGCGGCTGCATTGAGCGCAAACGGCGAGAACAACTCTGGGTCTGAGACACGGGTCGCTGATGCGATTCGATGGTGCATCTTTGAGTTTGAGGCAGACATTATCTCCCTTTCACTCGGGGGGGAACAAGATCAATCCGCTTCACGAGAAGGTCCTGCTGTATCCGCTACGCGTCAGGCAATTGATGCTGGAATTTTCGTCGTTGCTGCTGCAGGAAACGATGGTGGTACGAGTGATGATGGATACGTTAGTGCGCCAGGGAACGTCAATTTAGCCATTACAGTCGGTGCATCGGACCGTGGGGGAGATGCGTGGAAACGCTCATCCCAAGGAGAATCGACCGACGCCGATGGCAACCTCCGACAATATCCCCATCAAAAACCAGAACTCATCGCACCTGGTGTTGGGATTCTTTCTACGGGAATGGATGATCAATGGTATACTTCGAGTGGTACCTCGGACGCAACTGTCTTCGTAACTGGAGCGCTGTCGTTAATCCTAGAAGCCCACCCTGAGCTCAAACCACATGAGAGTTCAACAACTGCTTGTATCGAACTCGTCAAGGCCGCACTGGCTGATTCAATTAGTTTAGACTCTGAGCACGACTCCGTTCGGGGATATGGTCTTTTGAAAGCAAATGCTTGGCTAAGTCAACTTTCAGATGACACAACGTGCTGATATTCCCCTCTCAAATCTTGATACTATTGTAGAGAATTGATATTAATTTGCTTGAGTATTTGATATTATTAAACTGATTTGATATTTCTATGAGTGTCTTCTGGGGCGCAGTATTATATTCGTTCAGTCGTTGCGGTAAGATAGAGGAATGAATATGCAAATTGCAAATGTTGGCAAAAGTGTTGGATTAGTGGGATTACTTCTCACATCGCTCATGATTGGTCTGGTTACCGTACCGACTGCGAGTGCTGTGAACGAAACAGCTTCTGGAACGATTGTAACAACGGAGACGTGGAGTGGTACACATACACTCACTGGGGACGTTACCGTAGCAGAGGGCGCTAAACTCGTCATCAACGCCGGAACGACGATCAACATCCCAGCGGGTGTCTTTATCGATGTTGAAGGAGCCATTTGTGCAGGTTCTGCAGCGTGTGGTGCCTCTCAAGGAAGCGCTTCCTCACAGGTTCGCTTTGAATGGGCGACTCCTTCCGATACCACCGTAGCTGGACGTTGCTATCAACAAGGAAACCAGTTGTTGACCAACTCAGATGCCGCATGTGGTTCAGCAATTATCATCCGTAGTACGATCAACCAAGCATCGACTGGGATGTCCTATGTCTCATTCAACAACGCGTACGGGTTCCCAATCTACGTCCAATCGTTGCAAGCGGTTCAGTATGGTGCCTTGGTGTTTGACGGTTCGTCTGCAACATTCGATAACCTCGCCTTTGCAAACATCAACACATCGAACGTGATTGCGATTGATTTTGCAGCGCCAACAATCTCTGACTCGACCTTCACATTAGGTGACGATGGCCGTGGATACGATGCAGCAGCGGTACGAGCATACGATGCAGGTGCAGGTATTCTTTCCGCACTGACCATCACTGGTTCGACCTTCACAGGAAACACACAAGCTCAATGTGGTAACCAAGGCGGTGGACGTGCGCTGATTTATGCTGAATCCTCGTACATCGCAATGGATAACCTCGACATCAAAGAAAACGCATTCGGTGTTTTCTTCAAAGGTTCGTCTGGTTCATTGGGCAACAGTACCTTCGATGTATTGTGCAACGCCGTTGACACCAACTCCTACAAGACAACGGGAGACTTTTCTCACACATTGTATCTCAACAACAACCAGATTACGACTGGCGAGGGTGCAGGGATTACTGCGTTTGACGGCGCAATCGTATCCGCAACCTCGAACACAATCTCTGGAGCGTCAAGCGGTTCAGGATTCGGTATCCGTGACTCAATCGTCATGGCACATGGCAATACAATTGGACCAATCACGGGTTACAACGGATTCTGGGTCTTTGGCCAATCGGATGTTGAAATAGAAAACAACACCATTCAAGACACAGCGAAAGAACCAATCCAAATTGGTGAATACCACTACCGTGATCAAGGAAGCAATTATCCAGGCCCATCACCAAATCGTGCTTACATTGCGAACAACATCATTTCCAACAACTCAGGAACGTGCAATTCACTGTGGATGTATGGTGGAGATTTCAACTGCCCTGCCATCCACGTCTTTTCATCGTCAGCAACCATCGTTGACAATACAGTTACCAACAACGCAGGTGATGGATTGCGGATTAAAGGTTCAATCGTTAACGTTCAACGCAATTCCATCGAAGCCGGTCAATTTGCTGTAAACATCTCCCACTTTGACAATCAATACGGACAGAAGTACGGTTCAATTGGTTACTTCTCCCAAAACGCGTGGTCAAATGCAACTCAAGTGTACAACATCTCTGAATCACGCGTTACCGTTCAATCGGAATACATTCCAGATGCAAGTGGCGAGTATTCCTATCCGGTGATGCTCCAGTGGCTCGGCGCAGAGTGTCCGTTTGTGCAGTCGGAATGTTTGTTGTTGCCAGATACCGCCGCTGTCCCACCAAGGGGCATGCCATTGGCAATTGAATTGGTCAACAATTCGACGGTCTTCTCATTCGCTGATTTACAGAACTTTGATGCTTCTAAGGTTCACGTACAGAATCAAAACTCTGCTTGGGGTTCTCAAGTTCGCCAAGGTGAGTTGGTACGCTATCAGGTCAAGGCAAAGAACAGCAATGTTGCTGGTGCTACGGTCATCATCAAGGACGCTACAGGATTGCCTCTTTACGAACTAACAACCGATAGCTTTGGATTCACTCAGCAGGTTTCGCTTCCATCGGATTTCCTCCTTGATCGAAACTGGAATCACCTCGTCGGTGAGACTGGTGTAACGGTTCCAGGAACCGACCCGAGCAATCCTGTTGTTCTTGATGAGGATACGTGCTCCGATGGGTATGACAACGACGGAGACACCTTTGTCGATGAGGATGACCCAGATTGTGCAAATGGCAGAGAATTGCCGTTCTACATCGTTGAAGCCTACAAATTTGGAAAGGGGAAGAAGGACTTTGATTTCGTTCTAAGCGGTTCAATTGATGATGTGATCAGTCTTGATAATCAGCGACCAAGCGTTACGGTTGAACAATACGATGGTGACTCGTTCGCCATCAATGCTGTCATCACAGGTACTGCATGGGACGGCCAATCCGGGCCATATCCTCTTGACGTCATTGCATACGATCGCCAGTTTGGTATGGTTGAACGTGTTGAGATTCAACCGCCTGGCAGTACCGATTGGTACTATGCAGTTGACACCTCTGGTGCCAATGGTGAATTAACCAAGGAGAATCATCCGTTCAAGACATGGTCCTTTGATTGGGATCTTTCTGCTCACCCTGACGGTGAAAGTGACGTTACGTTCAGAATTCGCTCGTACGATGGACTCGATTACTCGCCGATAGAAGTACGTAAGTTCAAGTTGAACTTGGTACCTCCAACGCTTTACCTCAACGAGCCATTGGACGGTTCGACACATTCGAACGGAAAGATTCTCTTTACTGGTACCGCATCTGACCCGTACTCAGGTACATGGGGTTCGGACATCCAGGACATTTGGTTTGATGTGACTGGCCCGAACGGATATGCTTCCCACTTTGCCATCGATGGTTCTGTTGCATGGGCATACGAATGGAATTTCGAAGAACTCGGTTCGGGAGAATACATCTTCGAGGTCTGGGCAAGTGATTCCGACTTCTGTGATGATGAGCAAGGAACCTGTGTCATTTCGACACGGACTGTGACGGTTCTGAATGACAACATCATTCCAGTCGTTGATCTTCTCGAACCAGACGGCACACAAGCTGTGCGTGCTGAATCGGAGACGGTTCTGGTCGGATTCGCCAGTGATGGAGCAGACGGTACAATCACTCGGGTTGAAATTGAGATTCTTGATCTTGCAAGTGGGTTGATGCTTAACGACGGACCGGGTCCAGTCACCAGTTTCACACAATCCGGGCCAGGATATTCATGGTCAGCAGTTTGGGATACGAGTAAATTGATTCATGAGCGTCAGTATGAAATTCGTGTCAAAGCATACGATGGAGAAGATTACTCGGTCGAAGATGTTGTACGAATTACGATTTCGAAGCCGACAGACGCAAACAACATCCCACCTCAGTTTAATTCGACCAGATGGCCGAATCAACTAACAATCTTCTGTGTGGTCGATTCTACATCAGAGAATCAATGCGGCGGCGGGGCAGTCCTCGATTTGAAACAATACTTTGTTGATCCTGATTCTTCGTTTGATCAACTCAGCATCGATTTCCTCGACGACCAAACCGACCCATCGGATGACAATCATCCATACTTCATTACAATCGACAGCGATGGATTCGCACGGTATGATCCTGCTACTTCCCAAAGCAATGAGGACATCACTTCATGGACCATTGAGAACGTTCGATTTGTCGTTCGAGATGTCTTCGACGAATCCGCTGTATCTCGTGATGTGACCTTCTTCGTTCAAGCGATTGAGTTCGGCGTTAGTCGTGATAATCCAACTGAATCTGTTACGGCAACGGAGCCAGCATTCTTCAGCGGAACTGGTTTGCCTGGCGCTAGAATCGAAGCACGTTCGATTGCCTCTGAGACGTTGATAAAAACCGTCATTGTTGGTGAAACCGGAACATGGGAAATGAACCTCAGTCTTCAAGACATGAACGATGCCTCAAACAATTTGAAGTTCCTTATGGATGGGCAAACCTTCGGTGGAAGTGCAGAGCCAGAATCGTTCAAGGTAGAAGTTGGGGATTCGGGTGACGAATCAAACCTCTTCCTAATCGTTGGAATCCTGATCGGCGCACTCATCTTGCTCGGTGGTGTTGCATACTTCTTCGTTGAATTCGAAGACGTTGAAGAGGAAGGATTTGCAGCATCCGAAGAACTTGAAGAAAAAGTCGATCCATATGCTTGGGGACGAAAGGAAGTGAATGTGACACCTCAGCAGCAAGTGGCTGCGGTCGAACCGCAACCTGCAGCTCCGCAAGCATCAGCACAACACCCTGGCTGGATGTGGGATCAGGAAAGCAACCAATGGGTTCCTGATCCAAACTACCAAGCCCCCGGCCAGTGAAACGGGTGTGATTGGATGATTGCCAAACCTGGCGTCCAAGAGAAGGTGTTACTCCATCTTTTGGACTATGCTGATTTCAAGGAAAAGGTCGAGGTTCCGTTTGCTCTTTCGCAAATGGGGATTGCCAATGCTGTAGCCATTGCCCGGTCAAATGTTCCTCGTGCGATATCTGGGTTGAGGGATCAAGGTCTGCTTGTGGAACGTCAGGCTCACGTCCAAGGTGTTAGCCGTAAGCGTAAGGCATATTTCCTCACGGATTCAGGTATAATCGCCGCTGAGGACACGTGGGCTCGGCTACGTGAATTCCAATTCCGTTGCATCAATATTGATGGTGAGACCGTCTCGACATCACTTGGCGGCGCACATGAAGTGCTACCGTTTACGATGCGACCGGTTGATATTATTCGGTACTTGGACGACAACCTCATTCTTGACGCTCGCGCCTTATCTGAAGATCTAATCGAACGTGATCTCTCCAAACAAGTCGAGAAACAACTTGTTACCTCACTCGGTGATTTACCGAGATTGCGTCATTTCTATGGTCGCGAGAAAGAACTCGACAATATGGTTAACCTCCTTGACGCTCGTGCAACGACGTTGATGATCCCAGGTATTGCTGGAATCGGTAAAACCACAATTGCTGCAAAACTCATCGAACGATTCATGCATCGAAGGAACCTCTTGTACCATCGCTGTCAGGATTGGGAAGGTTCTCGAGCCTTGTTTGAATCGTTAGCAGAATGGTTGCTCAACATCGGAGATTCATCGTTTGCAGATTATCTCGCTGCTACACCTGTACCAAAACCAGATGACGCTGCAAGGATTCTTGTCGATTCGTTAGAAAACACGCCAACACTCATTGTAATCGATGATTTCCACAAGGTCTCGGATGCGATTCTGTTCCAAACGATTCAATCCATGACTCTTGGTTTGTTGGGAAGTGAAGAATCGATTGGACTGGTGATCTTTTCACGATCCTTCAAACCAGTTGTTCCGACAAAGGATGCTGAAGGCCGAATTACGAGTTTGGTACTTCCACTCGACGGCCTTGACTCGGATTCCGCCAGGAATCTTCTCACTGGGTTTGAGGACCTTTCGACTGAACAATGGCTTCACATTCACGGATTGTCACGTGGCCACCCTCTTGTATTGGAATTAATCAACCGTGGCGCATCTGCAGGAGCATTTCACGACACACTCGAACATTATGTTACGAAAGAAATTTTCTCCAAACTTTCTGCTGAACAAAAACGCGTCCTTACCGTTCTCTCGGTCTTCAGGGAAGCTGTAGCATTGGATGCTCTGTTGGCTCATGAATTGGACGTCGATGTATTGGACAGTCTTGTCGAGCAAGGCCTCGCCCGTCAAGTTGACACGGATGTGTTCGACGTACACGACCTCATACGTGAATTCCTTGTTCGTAGCATCGATGAACAGACCAAGCAATCCGTGCATAGCAATTGTGCCCTCTATTACAGCAAATTAAGCAAGTCATCGGAGACCACATTGGAGCAAATATATCACGAACTTGCTTCGGAACGCGAGCAAGAAGCCATCCAAAAAATTGTTGAATTTGGCCGGCAACTCGTATCTCAAGGACATCTTGAACTGCTCAACCTCATCGAGAGCGTGAAAATTGAACGGCTCCAACCATCGCAGATGGCACCTGTGCTGCAGTTGCAAGGAGATATCTTACTTATGCTTGGTCGCTTTGAACAAGCATTGTCGATTTTTGAAACAGCGAATCAAGCAGCAAAAGATGGGAATCTTCCGGTAGTCTACTCGGAAATTCTTGGATCTCAAGCAGATATCGCAATGAAGCAGGGTCAAACCGACAAAGCCCTATCTGCACACAAGGAAGCACTTGAGGTCCAAGTCGAACTTGGTGATGCCGAAGGAGCTGCTCGAACGTACAACAACATGGGCTATTTGTATCGACGAAAAAACGATCGAATGAAAGCCTTGGAAGCATATTCTGAAGTTGAGGCAATCATCAGTAACGATGAATCCCTTTTGAGCGCACAGATTATTCTTGGACGTGCACTTTTGGATTTAGGAGAAGTCGAGCGAGCCCGGAAACATGCATTCGAGGCTTTCGAGCGCACAGACAAAGCCGACGATCTTCTCGCACATGCCAGAGCACAGGCTCTATTGGGTCGATATCACGCTAAGATGAGTGATGCAGAGACTTCAATGCATCACTACACGGAATCGTTGAACATCATGTCTGAGGTCGGAAATCCTGTTTCAATGGTTGAGCTTATGATTCTCCTCGGTGAGGTTCTTGAGGACAGTGGGCGAAGTGAAGAGGCATTGGAACGTTATCGTGAAGCGCTCATTATCGCTGAAGCCAACGATTTGCGCATGCAGATTGGTGAATTGTTGTCGAAACTTGGTGGCGTTGCCCCGGATCGACAACGTCGAATGGAATACTTGCAACGAGCACTTGCTGTGTTCAGAGAATTGGGTGCACGTACACGGATGCGAGAAGTTCAATCCCAAGTTCATTCCGCCATCATGGGCCGTTAGAACATGGGCCGATCAAGTTCGAGTGAAATCACACCATTGTGATACACAACCCAGATTGCTTCGACCCCTGCTAAATCAACAACTCCTGCGTGGGGTGCTGAAGATGTTCCTGACAGCGATCGTTCCGTATCCAACTCACCTTGTGCATCGTACAAAATGAGTTGTGTATCCGTCAACTCAAGAGTGAATTGGGATTCATCTGCTTCAGTAGATCTCCAATAAACACGCTCTGCGTAAGAGGAGTTCTCGATTCGACTTGCGATATCAGTTCGCTCAATTGCAGCGGACAAATCGTTCATGTTGGCATCGATTGCTTCGACATTCCAGCGCTCTCGTGTGGCTGTTTCAATATCGTAGATCCACAGACTAAACATCGTGAGGAGAAGGACACCGAGCAAGAAGGTGAACACATATCCCAATTCAGTTGCAGCACCTTCTCTGTTGTCCTGCAAGGTGGTTGTGTTCAAGCAATCACCTCCGAAACGTGAGCATCCAAAGAAGAAATTTGCAAGGAAAATTGGATGGGTTCACCAGCAGTATGCCACACCGATTCCATGGTACCAAATCCAGGGTCAGGAACCCAACCGACATAATCGGTGAGCAAATCCAATCGGCCAGGATAGATGGTCCAATCCTCGCTCGCTTCCAAGCCTTGAGTCGATGATTGAGCAATCGCTGCACCGTAAGGTTCTGCCCAACCTCGACGCACCTCGTAGGCAACATCACTTGCAAGGGATGTTCGTTTTGTGAGTGTTACCTCCATGGACAAGACGCCGCCGCCAACAGCCGAGTCACTTGTTGGATGCAGCGCTGGTATGGTTGCAGCAAAACGTGGTCCAGGGCCACCACGATCTGCTGGTGAAGCGATCACAGTTGGATTGTATTCGGGATGATTTGTCAACACTGCTCCTCCGCTCATTGCGACTTCCATCCCCGTAATTGATGACTCGAATTCATACACAAATCGTGAGATTTGCATCACCCAAGCACTGCCGATTGGGGTATAGGGTTCTTCAACAATGAGGCCGTAGAGTTCAATGTGCATGCTTGCAGGGTATGTTCCAGCCCTCCAAGCATCTTGGAGGTCAACGATGCTACGCCCACCCATGCTTGGCCATGGCATAGTCAAATCAACCCATCCTGAAGCTGTAACACCGATGGAGACACAACGGCGTGCACCATCGTGAAGACCCTCATGAAGACCGATACTACCATGCTCTGCCATCGCATAAACTCCGTGGCCTTTGCTCGTGTTCACGTACACCGACTCAGCGTTGATTGGAATCGTGATTGCATCGCCATGATTGAGAACCGTTTCATTCTCAAGTAATGTTGAGACATTAATGATGGATTGTTCTCCGTTACTGCGCAATTCGAGGTTGTAGTTGCTCGATACGTCTGAATGGATTTGTAACCCTGATTCCATTCCTGTATCGATTGCACCCAATTCATAGACGCCGATGGGCGATTGACCATCAGACCAGACAACAGAAATTGGCACATCACTCTGTAACCCACTAGCTCCATTGAGCCCTGATGGAGGCCAAGCAACGCTGTAACTGCTCATCGCATCGATGGTGATTCCTGAACCTCTCCAAGTAACGATTGCATGTTCATTGTTTGGATTTGTAAGCATCAGAAAACCATCATTGGTTGGAGGGATGAACGATGTACCATGGTTCGAACCGGTGAGACTTTTCCATGCTGTCGAACCTTCGCTCCCAATTGAAACCATCAATTGGGCATCGGTTGTTGTTGTGATGTGGACAACTTGTGGGGTATTGAGCGTGAGGGTTTTCGTCCAACGTGTGTGGACGTTCAGAAGTTCGGAGGGAATTGCCACCTCTGTAAAATCACCAAATTCACCATTCCCATGAACCATCATCAACTCTTCTGATACCACGTTCAAACCGATTGTACCTGCAGGTAACGGTAACGCCCATGAACGCCCTAAACCATTTGCGTTTGCATCCGTCGGACGTGCTTCTGTTGTTCCAACTCCGTCTCTCATCCAATATACGACGAGCTCTTGTGATGCTTCGATTGAATACTCGGCATTGTCGAACGACCATTGCTGAACATCATCAACAAACAAGGATGAGGTCTCATATGGAACATCATCGCGAAGGAGATTTACTTCAATTGGGCCAAGCGGGAAACTAAGTCCCGGCTTGGTCGTAAGAAGAACGCTATCTGCCCATGAAGGTGCTGTGTAATGGTAAGGACGGTCAGGTCCTAAGCGAAGGTCGGAAAAACAGGCTGTTGATGATGTCGATTCAGGGTGCCGCAATTTGAGCATATCATCGAAATCCAACACATCTCGGATGCGGAAAGAGTGATCTTCTTGCCACGTTGATGAATACCACATTCCACTGCGCATCATGTCCCACGACAAGGCTCCATCAACTGGAACGAATTCCTGTGTTACAACATCACCGGGCATCCCTTGTTCAGAGAGGGTGGTTGTTTGCTTGTTGAATTGCGTCATTTGAGCCGACATGTCGTGTCGCTCAACACTGCCTTCCAACTCTTCAATAACAGGAATCATGGTGATCATCATAAGACTGATGATCGATATCACACCGCCAAAGAGCAGAACAGTGGCGATTGCCGCAGAAACCGCCTCTTCGTCTCGGTGAATATCCATCATCCATTCACCACCAGCCTTCGGACATCGATTTCCAACGAAAGCGCCTGACCTTGGGTTTCTACAGTCAAACCGTCGCTGCCACTCGCACGCTGATACGGTGTGATTCCAACGAATTCACCGAGTGTTCCAGCAGCTCGATTGATGGTGTAATCGTTCAGCCAAATGTCATGATATTGTGGATCAATGACCGAGTGGAGTGTGTTTTTGACCCTGATCTGGAGATTGTAGGAGTCCCCTGTGAACAGTTGAATCGGTCCTTGCGATTCGACCTTGAAGCCAACATTCGGGCCGTTTCCGAGGACACTCTCAAGGCGAACATCCGTCAGAACTAATGAAAGGCGTGTTGACCCATCGACCAAGGTATCGAGGCGTAATCGAGGTGCCTCTTCAATGGCCCATGATGTGGTTGGGTCTTTGGTAATGCGGGCATCATTGATGAGTGCAATCTGATTCATTCCTC
>MDSX01065716.1_pt1 | contig 36350 bp, 33 predicted proteins | sample 811141 | NCBI WGS metagenome assembly MDSX01 (sample SAMN05326642, study PRJNA326480) | marine metagenome | isolation source: seawater | place: Atlantic Ocean: South East | collected 2010
CAATTTCATTAATATTTTTTCTAACGCATTCATCGACCGCAACGATATCATTTCCATCAATCTCCTCGGCTGGAATTCCTAATGACTCTGCCCGATCTTTACTCCCTGTTCCCGAGGTCATAGCTTCTGTGAACGTTGTCGAGGCAAATCCATTCTTTTCACAGACAAAAAGCACTGGTAATCTGAAAACTCCAGCCCAATTCAACCCCTCAAGAAAAGGCCCCCTATTAATAGCTCCATCACCAAAAATACAGCATGATATATTGTTACCGCCTTTTAATTTGATAGCATGGCCAGCTCCAGCTGCGATATTTATATTAGCAGAGACAACACCATTTGCCCCAAGCATTCCTACGCTAAAGTCAGCAATATGCATTGAGCCTCCTTTTCCACGACAAATCCCACCTTTTCTGCCAAGTAGCTCAAGCATCATTGATTGAGGATCAGCGCCTTTTGCTAACGTATGCCCATGCCCCCTATGGGTACTTAATAAAAAATCATCTTTCTCTAAATTTTGGCAAACTCCCGACGCTATGGATTCTTGCCCAATAGATAAATGTATAGCACCTAAAACTAAACCATCCTCGTTAGCCATGGCGGCAGTTTCTTCGAATGCACGAATTCGGTTCATCATTTTGTGGTGATTCAGATATCGTTTAATATCTAAATTAGGGGGAATACTTGCAGACAAAAAAAACCTCCTGTTTTACTATATTGTTTCTTAAAAGGATTAGCCCTCCTATTAGGCATCAGTAAAGATCTAATCTCAAACAAATTTATTGGACAGAGTGCAAACAACCAATTATTAAAGCTTATTTTAAACATCTCTAACGATAGAAATTACGGGTATGTTAAATCTAAAAGGACTGATTACTCTCGTGGTGGCTATGGCTTTAGTGGTCGCTATTTCCAACGTAGCGGTGAGTTATCCGATAAATGATTGGCTAACATGGGGGGCCCTTACATATCCTATTGCTTTTCTCGTCACAGATATCACTAATCGACTATTTGGAACATCTAGAGCCAGAACAGTAGTTTACGCAGGGTTCTTTATAGGAGTTATCTTATCTCTGTGGATGGCTGACATTCGCATAGCAATAGCATCAGGGGCCGCGTTTTTAATAGCCCAACTTTTAGATATACTTATCTTCGATAAATTGAGACAAAAAACCTGGTGGAAAGCACCGTTGATATCAACAATAATTTCCTCTGCTACCGATACAATTTTATTTTTCTCAATAGCATTTATGGCTACTGGACTGCCCTGGGTTACTTGGGCAATTGGAGATTATGGAGCTAAACTTGCAATGGCAGCCATTTTACTGGTGCCATTTAGGCTATTTATATCAATGGTATCTGCTGATTCCAAAAAAAGTTTTGATCGGGCATAACTCACCTTATGCGGGTAGATATTTTTGATTACGACTTACCCATTGAAAAAATAGCCTCGTCGCCGGCAAGACCCCGCGATTCCTCCAGGTTATTGGATTTAACCGCAGGGAAAACGGCAGATAGGACCATCCTAGATCTGCCAAATATTCTTCAACCTAACGACCTATTAGTAATCAACGATACTCGCGTAATCCCATCCAGCTTAAATGGCTTCAAAAACAATGCTAAAATTCAAATAAATCTCCATAAGCATATAGAAAATGGGGTCTGGGCCGCTTTCGCGCGACCTGCAAAACGTCTCAAACGCGGTGATAAAATATTTTTTAATAATAATTTTGGAGCTACTGTACGGTCACGCGAAGCTGCCGAAGTAATTCTGGATTTCGAAACTGATGATCAAGTGCTTTTACAAGAATTACACACTACAGGAAACATGCCTCTTCCTCCTTATATAAAAAGGTCAACACGATCTGACATTGAGGCCGATAAAACAGATTACCAATCTATATTTGCTAAACACCCAGGGGCAGTCGCTGCCCCAACAGCTAGCCTTCATTTCACGCGAAGCCTAATCAATAAGATAAAAATGCGAGGTATAAACCAAACTAACGTAACACTTCACGTGGGTGCTGGAACCTTTTTACCTGTCACTGTTTCAGACTCTGTTGATCATAGCATGCATTCAGAGTGGGCCGAATTAAATAATTATTCCGTATCATTGATAAAGAAAACCCAAAAAAACGGTGGCCGCATAGTTGCGCTGGGAACAACGGCCTTAAGAGTTTTGGAAACAGCCGCAATAAATGGAGATCTTAAAACATTTAACGGTGAAACTGACCTCTTTATAACACCGGGTTTTACCTTTAATGTTGTTGATCTACTTATAACAAACTTTCACCAACCACGGTCTACTTTGCTAATGTTAGTGGCAGCACTCGCCGGAACAACCCGTATTTTAGAAGCTTACGACCACGCAAAGAACAACGATTATAGATTTTTGTCGTACGGTGATGCTTGCCTTATTGAAAATATGAATAAGATTTAAGTCTCTCTTAAAAAATGGTAAATGGGAGGATGATGGTTAATAACTTGGTGTCTGATTCTATTTTCTTTCTTTAACATTAGCACTGGAGGCTATTGTGAAATCCCCCTCAGACTTTCTGAAGTCTTTATTTCAGGCGGCCGTGGCTGCTGCTGACCCTAATCATTGCCTTCCAACTCATCTTTTAAACTTAAAGATTACTCCTCCAAAAGGACGAACTATAGTGCTTGGGGCAGGAAAAGCCGCAGGTTCGATGGCAAAAGCGTTAGAGAGTTTTTGGGCCTTAAACTTTCCAAAAAATGCTATTGAAGGGCTTATTATAACACGGTATGGACATGGTCAAAGTTGTAAACATATTGATGTAGTTGAAGCAGCACACCCTGTTCCAGATAATGCAGGGATCCAAGGAGCAGAAAAATTATTGTCTTTAGCTCATGGCTTAACCAGAGATGATCTTGTTATTTGCCTTATATCTGGCGGTGCATCAGCATTATTATCATTACCAGCTGCGGGAATAACAGCCACAGAAAAACAAAATATCACAAGGGAGTTGCTTAAGTCAGGTGCCACAATCCATGAGATAAATTCGGTACGAAAGCATCTCTCTGCAATCAAAGGCGGTCGACTTGCAAAAGTGATAGCACCAGCTAAAACACTTACATTCTGCATCTCGGATGTTCCAGGTGACGAATTAGATGTTATCGGTTCCGGTCCAACAGTCGGCGATCCCACGTACTACCATGATGCACTGCAAGTTCTTAAGAAATATGAGATACAACCGTCCACAAATATATTTAACCATCTAAGCAGTTCCGTTGATGAAACGCCAAAGCCTAATGATAAAGTTTTTAATAATTGTCAGAACATTCTAATAGCCACGCCCCAAATGGCTCTAGAATCGGCATCTAAGGTTGCTCTTTCTGCCGGTATTACACCATTAATAATCGGTGACTCGATAGAGGGCGAGGCTCGAGATGTCGCAAGTGTTCACGCAGGAATTGTCAGTCAAATTATGCGACATAATCAACCTATAAAAGCACCCGTAGTGCTTTTATCTGGCGGCGAAACTACAGTCACAGTAAGAGGTTCGGGTCGGGGAGGTAGGAACGTAGAATTCCTTTTAGCGTTAGCTGCAAAACTTAAAGAACGCTCAAACATACATTTAAGCAGGATATCGGCAATCGCCTGTGACACAGACGGTATTGATGGGACCGAAACAAATGCTGGCGCATTGTATTTACCTGACACAATTGCCAGGGCAAACGCAGCTCAACTTTCACTTGAAGGACATCTCAGCAATAATGATGGTTATACATTTTTTGAAAAGCTTGGAGACCTGGTTATAACGGGCCCAACTTTAACGAATGTGAATGACTTTCGTGCTATTTTAGTTTTATAATTTCGAATATTTATTTGTTCCGGTAATAAATCGTAGTCAATAATTTTTGGGGATCACATTGCGAAAATCACAATTCAATATGCGAGATTGGAAATCACACCCCAAATACTTGACACCCTCCTATAAATCTACCGTTTTGCGAAGTCCAACAAAACCCCTCATCCCCATAAAACAGACATTATCCGAAATAACCGGTCCTGTTTATGGACATGACTCCATAAATCCACTTGATAATGATCTTACTAAAAATGGGATAACCGACGGGAGAGAGCCACTAGGAGAACGAATAGTGGTATCAGGAAAAGTTCTTGATGAAGGAGGACGCTCACAACCCAATACTTTAATCGAAATCTGGCAATGTAATAGTGCAGGACGATATATTCATGTAAATGATCAACACGATGCGCCAATAGACCCAAATTTTTTTGGGGGTGGTAGATGCATGACCGATGAAAACGGTCATTATAAATTTTATACTATCAAGCCTGCTGCATACCCGTGGGGTAATCATGTGAATGCCTGGCGACCTGCTCATATTCACTTCTCACTGTTTGGACCAGCCTATGTGACCCGTTTAGTTACACAGTCTTATTTCCCAGGTGACCCTCTTCTTGATCTTGACCCTATCTTCATGTCGACACCTAAATCCAGCCAAGGGCTTTTAATAAAAGAGTTTTCTATGGACCTCACAGAGGAGGGGTTTGCGCTTGGATATAAATTTGATTTTATACTTCGTGGCCCAAATGCGACACCTATGGAGACCTAAACAATGCTATTAAAACAAACCCCTTCCCAAACTATTGGTCCATTTTTTTCATATGGCCTCACGCCGAAACAAGCTGGTTACAATAAATTATCTAGCCTAGCCTCAAGTTCTCTCGTAACAGAGTCCACAATTGGCGCACAAATTAGAATAGAGGGAACAATATTTGATGGGGTTGGAGATATAGTCTCAGATGCTATGGTCGAAATTTGGCAAGCAGATTCTCAAGGGCGGTATCAAAACCAACCAAGCCTCGAAGGTATCGGATCTAGTTTCTTAAACTTTGGCAGGTGTGATACTGGCGCAAACGATCAAAATAAGTTCGTTTTTGAAACGGTTAAACCAGGTCAAATAAGCACTAAAACCGCTCCTCACATTAATTTAGTGATATTTATGCGAGGACTACTTTCCCATGTATTTACTCGCATTTATTTTTCCGACGAAAAAAACTCTAATCTGCTAGACGAGACATTGCTCACAATTCCTGCTTATAGACAGGAAACACTAGTAGCAAAAAAGTTATCTGGGGAAAGCACTCCCATTTACGAATTCAACATACATCTTCAAGGAGAGAAAGAAACCGTATTTTTTGATGCGTAAATTTTCAATAATACAACATAAATTGACTTTCATAAGTTTCGAGATGAAATTATCCAGTCAAAATATATTTAGCCCATGCTTTTTGAGAAAAATCCAAGGAATTTATGGCCCTATCAGCAAGATCCTAATAAGCTTAAGACAATTGAATACTAATGGATGTTAAAATATGACATTTAGAAAAATTGAAGTTTTGCCAATTTCGGGTAATATTGGAGCCCTCATCAACAATGTACAGCTTAACGATCTTGATGATGAAACATTCGCGGAAATCCACCAAGCTTGGTTAAGTAATTGTGTAGTTTTCTTCCGAAACCAAAAAATTACGCCCCAACAACAGATTAATTTTGCAAAACGTTTTGGCGAAATTCACTTTCATCCTTATATGAAGGGCTTGGATAAATATCCTGAAATTCTAGAAATTATTAAAGAACCAGGAGATGGCTATACCTTTGGCTCAGTCTGGCACACCGATCAAATGTTCAATCCAAAACCAGCAAAAGCGACAATGCTTTACGCTCATGAAGTTCCGTCAAAAGGCGGCGACACCATGTTCTCCAATCAATATCTTGCCTACGAGGCACTATCACAAGCAATGAAAGAGATACTTACTGAGGTAAAAACTTTTAATGTTGGCGATGGCTTTAGGCGGGGAATAGGCAAAGCAAAACGGATAGATCGATATGCAAAAAATCCAACTATGCGAGCGAAAATACGAAATCCAGGTAACATACCTACTGAGGCGGTTCACCCGTTGATCCGTACTCATCCAGAGACTAGAAAAAAGTCCTTATATATTGGAAGTCATACCCAAACTTTGCATGGATTTCATAATGAGGAAGCTGACTCACTCGTAGACTTTCTTCGAACCCACTCTCAACGACCAGAATTCACTTGCCGTTTCCGTTGGGAGCCAGGTTCAATAGCCCTGTGGGATAACCGCTGTGTACAACATAAAGCATTAGCTGACTATGATGAAAAACGCAGAACTCATAGGGTTACAATAGCTGGCGACACGCCCATATAGATAAGGATACAAATGGATTTTGGATTACATCTTGGCGTAAGAGGACCTGCGGCAGATCCAGACTCACTTCGAGTTATAGCCCAGGAGGCCGAATGTCTAGGATTTACGCATCTTGGGTTAAGCGATCATATTGTTATTGCGGATAAGGTTGATTCTCCCTATCCGTACACAAAAACTGGTAGGTGGTTTGCAGAGGATAGCGGTGAATGTCTTGAACAATTAACTACCCTTGCTTTTATAGCCGCCGCCACAAGCGATATTCGGTTGCTCACTTCAGTTATGGTTATTCCCCATCGACCGCCAGTTCTTACTGCAAAAATGCTAAATACATTAGACGTACTATCGAAAGGGCGCCTAACAGTAGGACTAGGTGTTGGCTGGATGAAAGAAGAAGTAACCTTGCTGAACGGCCCTAAATTTGAACAACGTGGCGCCGTGGCTAATGAATATATCGAAGCATTCAAGATACTTTGGACCGATGAAGCGCCAGCATATGATGGAACTCATGTAAATTTTTCTGATATAAAATTTTTTCCTAAACCCGTACAAACCCCTCATCCTCCTTTATGGATTGGTGGAGAAGCTCGATTAGCTCGTGAAAGAGCTGGACGCCTTGGCAATGGTTGGTACCCAGTTGGTAACAATCCAAATGCACCTTTTGACACCCCAAAACGTTATGCAAGGGGATTAAAAGACGTTCAGGACACAGCAATAGCTAGTAATCGTGATCCAACAGAAATTGCCTGCGGTGTCTACATAATTTGGTACAGTCCAGGCAAAGCAGTAAAAACCATTAAAGGCGAAAGACAAACTTTCACCGGATCTCCGTCTGAGATATTAAGCGATATAGCCGAATATGAAAAAGTGGGACTTCAGCATTTAGTGATTGGGGGCGAGAGTAATGATCTAGAGACCTGCCTTAATCGGATGCGAGTTTTCAATAAAGAGGTAATGCGCTGCATATAACACAGTCAAGAACCAATAGATTTAAAGCAGTACAAATAACTCCAGATTATCATTTTGAGAAGAAATATGATAAATAAGGATAAAAAACGACTAATTATAGGAATCAGCGGGGCATCCGGCATTATATATGGAATCCGTCTTTTAGAACTTCTACGCACTATACCTGACGAACTTCGGCCCGAAACACATTTAATAATATCCGAGTCTGGCGCAATAACATTAGCCTATGAAACAAGGTTCAAGATAGCCGCTGTCCAAAAATTAGCAGATGTCACTCACGCTAATAAAGATATTGGGGCATCGCTCGCTTCCGGTTCCTTCAAAACAATGGGAATGATTATTGCTCCTTGCTCCGTTAAAACTTTGGCTGAAATAGCCACAGGAGTAACTGACACATTAATTTCTAGGGCAGCTGATGTTATTTTGAAGGAGCGGAGACGACTAGTCTGTATGGTTCGAGAAACCCCGTTACATGCAGGACACCTGAAGAATATGCTATCATTGACAGAGATGGGGGCCATCATTGCTCCACCTGTTCCGGCTTTTTACGCAAAGCCCCAATCTTTGGACGATATGATTGATCACACAATCGGTCGAATTCTGGATCTTTTTGAAATAGATACAAACTGCGTCGTTCGATGGAAAGACGATACACCTAAATCCTAAGAAATAAAAATCCATGCTGCGCAACTTACTTTTGAATGGTTGCTTCTATGGTTTTTGCTATTTCTAAAAGTTTGACGTCCCCATTAGTTTCACCCATTACCATTAAACCAACTGGAGCCGTTCCCTCCTCGTGTATAGGCAATGAAATAGCGCATCGATCTAAGAAGTTACCAAATGAACAATTACGCAACATTAACAAATTCATATCATGGTAAAGTTCATCTGAAGCCTCTATATCTTTTAAGATCGGCGCAGTAATTGGAACGGTAGGCATCAACAAAGCATCAAAATCCATCGAAATTTTATTACTCATTTCACAAATCGACTTTCTAGCGTTCATGAGCTCAATGTAATCATAAGCACTCATTTCCTCTCCACGCTGGATTCTAACTGCAACACGCGGGTCAAAACTATTTGGATCTTTTTTTAATAAATTACGAAGAGTCCCAAATGCCTCTACCGCAGCGTATCCACCTTTGGCATTAGCTCTAGGAATTTCCGACAAGACATTAAATGGAATATCAATTACTTTTGCTCCTAACTTGGAGATTTTTACTAGAGCTCTATTGAAATCGTTGGCTACTTTTTCTTCAATATCGTCAAAAACAATAGTTTTGGGAACAGCTAATGTGAGTGTTTCTAACGGTCTATCTCGAAATAACCCAACTGATTCTCCTCGCATAATTTGATCTAGTATCGCACAGCATTCTACGCTTCTTGCAAGTGGGCCTATCGAATCTAAAGTTGTTGATAGCGGAAAAGCACCCAACATCGAAACCCGAGCTGCCGTGGGCTTGAAACCGGTAAGGCCGCATAAGGCTGAGGGAATTCTAACAGACCCACCAGTGTCCGTTCCTATCCCTGCAACAGCCATATTATCACTCACTGATATAGCTGCCCCACTCGAAGAACCACCCGGAATTCTCGACGTCTCTCTATCCCAAGGGTTTAGGGGCGTACCATAATGAGGGTTTAGTCCAAGACCGGAGAACGCAAATTCTGTCATATTAGTGCGTCCCATCACAATGGCGCCTGCTGACCGCAATTGTTTTACAACGTCTGCATCTTGAATTGCAGGGGCACACATTTTTCGCACCTGAGAACCAGCGGTAGTAACTTCTCCAGCCACATCAAACAAATCCTTAATTGAAATTGGAACCCCTGCTATGGGTGAGAGAACGACACCAGCTGCTCTTAATTTATCAATCGCTATTGCTTGGACTTTTGCTTGAGCTGGGTAGCTTTTTATAAATGCTGTTCGACCTTGCCCTTTATCGTTTTCAATTTCTTCCATGGCGGCATCAACTAGCTCTGAGCTAGTAACTTTTCCTAGGTCCAGTAGGGTTGCGATTTCGTTGATAGTTTTGTTCATAATGTACGCTCTCTACTCGTTAATTGTTAATTCACGTTTAAGCTTAACTGGAAATATCGCTCGATACGAGAGACTATCCTTGTAAAAAAATAGTATCTATTATTTTTTTGAGAGCCGCATTTGCCTCTTCGGTAGTCTGCACGTTTAGCGCAGTAAGGTATGATTGGAAATTTAGCATTGTAGACTCTGCCTCGCTGTAATCATGTAAGGCATATAGAAGGTTAAAGGCCCTCAAAGTCTCGAGAAGAATCATTTGTTCCAAACGTTCTGCTTCAAGTTCGACAACTAATATTTTATTCTTTAAGTCTTGTGAATTAGCTATAGCTTCAATTTTTTTCGCAAACCGGCGTGCCTCACGCAATGGTTTTATTAATTGGTTACGGAAAGGCGCTATCTTTTCAATTAATACTAGAAATTCATTATCCGTGAGAACACGTCTTTTCCCCCCAAGCCAACAACATAATAGCAGAAGGTTTACATCTAATTCCAACTGATTCTGTAAACAGAGAAAAGTCGTTGCTAAGGGTTCGTAAACTTTTATTGAAAAGCTCCAAAACTGCTCCGCGTTTAGTATAGTCATTTTAACCAATCGACCCTATGATGAATTTATTTCAAAACTTAATAGATGTCTTCTCAACTACTTAGGTAAAACCTATTTAATAGGTTTACTAATTACTTGAGAATAATTTTTTACTGATATCTAGATTACTAATCCATTTATCTAATAACTGTAATTAAGATGACACAGGAAATTATTTTTAAGAGTTAAAATTTTTTAACTTGAAAAACTCTCAAAAATTTGACTTATACTTGTTCTTTTTCACAAGGGTACATTTATGGGCCGTCTCAATATTAATGATGACAATCTGAAAGCTGAAGTTTCAATCATAATGGGCAGTCAATCCGACTGGTCTACTATGAAAAATGCCGCCAACATATTAGATGAACTCAAGATACCATATGAAAAGCGAATTGTTTCCGCTCACAGGACTCCCAAAAGAATGGCCGAATACGCAGAGAGTGCAAAGGATAGAGGACTTAAGGTCATTATTGCAGGTGCTGGAGGTGCAGCACATTTACCAGGAATGATTGCAGCTCAAACGACATTACCTGTATTAGGGGTGCCAATCGAAAGCAAGGCCTTAAGTGGTATGGACAGTCTACTTTCGATTGTTCAAATGCCTAAAGGGATACCAGTTGGCACCCTAGCCATTGGGGCAGCAGGGGCAAGTAATGCAGCATTACTAGCTGCATCTATTTTATCAATCAATGATATTGCTACAGCTAATGCACTTAATGAGTGGCGAGAGATCCAAACATCTTCCGTCGAGGATATTCCAAGTGATCATGCATGAAAAATAATCACTCAGAAATTTTCACTCCAGGTTCTATCATCGGGATAATGGGAGGAGGACAATTAGGTCGCATGACAGCACTAGCAGCTGCCAATTTAGGTTACCGTTGCCATATTTATACGGATGAAATTAATACGCCTGCCGCCCAAGTCTCAGAACAAGTAACTATTGCCTCATATGAAGACATTGAAGCGTTAACTCAATTTGCTGAAACTGTAGACGTAATTACCTACGAATTTGAAAATATTCCGCTATCAACAGCCAATTTATTAAGCCAGCTAAAAGTCCTGAGACCATCACCTTCAGTATTAGCGATATCTCAGCATCGGGCATATGAGAAAGATTTTGCTATCCAGAATGGTGTAAGGGTCGCCCCTTATAAAGCTATAAAGGGAATTGATGATTTGGAACCAGCAGTAAAAATGCTCGGTACGCCATGCGTACTTAAAACTTGCCGATTTGGTTATGATGGTAAAGGTCAAATTAAAATTAATAGTTTCGATGAAATAGAACCTGCATGGAACCAGCTCTGTGGGCATGATCTAGTTTTAGAAAAATTTATCAAGTTCGAGAGAGAAATATCTGTCATTGTAGCACGGGACGTAAATCATCATACAAAAGTTTATCAACCTGTCGAGAACAGACACGTCAATCATATCTTAGACACAACAATCGTGCCCGCCAACATAACAGAGAAAACAACTAATCTTGCTACAACAATGAGCTTGATGTTAGCCAATTCACTCAACCTGATAGGTCTTCTGGCGGTAGAAATGTTCGTTATGGAAGATGAATCAGTCATCATGAACGAAATAGCCCCACGTCCTCATAACTCTGGTCACTGGACTCAAGATGGATCACAGACCAGTCAGTTTGAGCAATTTGTTAGAGCCATAACTGGCCAACCACTTGGTGAAACAGGAATGATACGCCCAATAACAATGAAAAACCTTATTGGAAATGCGATAGACCAGGTGCCCGTTTTTTTCAATGACTCAAACGCCAAAATTCATCTTTATGGAAAAACCGAAGTGCGTCCAGGAAGAAAAATGGGGCATATAAATATTATTACTAAAAATTAAAAAAAATTAGAAGCGTTCTGACTTAAATTCGGGAATTAACCTTTTTAAAATAGTCATCGACCCACCAATATTCTCTTTAGAAACAGTTTTCCTTAGCTCAGTGAGTTCTTTTTTCAGTTTTTTTACTTCCTGGATTCTAGGAGATGCGACATTAATACCAGGGATTATAGTGGGTACCAGTGGCTCCTCACGATGAAATAACTCTTCGTGTAATTTTTCTCCAGGCCTAATACCGGTGAATTCTATCGTTATATCCTCACCAGGTTTTAATCCAGATAATCTTATAAGCTGTTCTGCTAAATCTATTATCTTTAAAGGTTTACCCATTTCCAGAACACTTATTCCTCCTTTTTCAATTATATTTTCTGACCTGGACAGAGCAGCGGCTTGCAACACTAGCGAAACAGCCTCCTTAACTGTCATGAAATAACGCGTCATTTCAGGATGTGTCACAGTTAACGGGCCACCAGCAGCTATTTGGCGTTCGAAAAGTGGAATAACAGAACCTGTTGAACCCAATACATTTCCAAAACGGACTATTACAAAACGTGTCTTCTTTTTGTGATCGGCATCTAAGCTTTGACAAATAGATTCAGCAGCTCGCTTCGTCGCTCCCATGATATTTGTAGGGTCTACAGCCTTGTCCGTAGATATCAACACCATCGTTTTCACGTCATTTTGCAGAGCTGCCTCAGCTACGTTCCATGTACCAAGAATATTAGTATGGATACCTTCGATTGGATTATCCTCTACTAAAGGTACATGCTTTAATGCAGCTGAGTGAATAACAATGTCCGGTGAGGCTAGACTCATTAAATTTTGAATTTTTATTTTATCACGAACATCACCCAAAATAACGCGGCGTTTAATGTGAGGATATAACTCTGTCAAAGCCAATTCTATTTGGTAAATTAGAAACTCTGAGTTATCTAAGATGATAATTTCTTTCGGCTGCAAACTAGCTACTTGTCTTGCTAACTCACTACCGATAGTCCCACCCGCTCCTGTTATTAAAACTTTACTACCGGCAACAAGTGCTTCCACTGGAGAGATATCTAAAATTCTTTGTGGTCGACCTAAAACATCCTCCATTTCAATGGGTTTAATTGAAAAACTATCCCTGTCAGTCCCCGTTTTCCCTAATTCTATTAGGTTTGGGATACGAGAAACTGGAACACCTATAGCTTCTGCAGCTGCAGTAATCCTTCTCACAGACTCTCCATCTATTTTTGAATTAGTTAGAAGGATCCTCTGAGGACCAATCCCTCGATCACACAGTTTATCGAAAACTTCTCCTATAGCCACAATACCACCAAGAATTGGAACCCCACGTATACTCCTTCCGATGCGAGCACCGTTTTCGTCAATGATACCTACTACTCTATAAGGAATTTCATCCCCCCTCGTCATCTCTCGAATAAAAACATCAGCACCATCTCCAGCACCTACAAGTATGACGGGTATTCGTTTGTGTCCATTTCGCTCAAAGAGGGCACTTAGCTCACCATCCTTGCAAAATCGATAAGCAAACCTAGGCGTGGCTATCATCGCAGTTAAGACAAATATCTCTATAAAAAGAAAAGAACGAGGCAGATCGTCTAATCGGTTATAAATAAATTGACACGCAACAAACACTATTACGGTTAGTATTACAGCACGGAATATTCGGCCAAGATCTCCGACTGACGCGTAACGCCAAATAATTCTATCTAACCGCATCCATAGGAAAACAACTGCGGAGACTAATGTAAAAATCGAAATACCACTAATGATAGTATCCCGTGGCCATACGATTATATCAGCTCCTAACCTGAGATAAAGCGCGCAAATAAATGATGCCGCTGCCATGGCCACATCATGGAGATAGCTGACCAGGACCCTTCTAAACCGATCTATAGTCAAGTCACTTATCCTTATTTACATTAATCTAAATTGCTTGTACTTTGCTATGCTAATACGCCCAACTTATTCATTTATTTTTCAGATGAGATATGGTCTTGGTTAAACCTTCCTTAGTACTGAACGGGGGATCCCAACCAAGCGTGTTGAATATCGTATTGTCATCAATTTCTAAAGACTCAAAAAGCTTTTCGGACAATCGCGGCATACAAAAAGCCAAAACGAGCCTTATAGTCGCAGTAAAACGTTTAGTTAAATTAATATCCTTATTTAAAATAGACAAGATCATGGAGCATAAACTGGTTGTAGAGATCATCGCTCGATCTCGCAACAGAAACAAGTGGGTTTTACCACTACTATCCTCAACACAACGAACTATTGCAGATGTTAAGTTACCAATAAAAAGCAACGACCTATTATTTTTAATACCACCAATAGGCAACGTATGTCCCGGAAACCAATGCAAGAATTTAATCATTGAGTATATATTTCCAAAATTTCCAGGGCCATAGATAATAGGTGGACGGATGACCGTAATTGCTAGGTGCTGTGTTTCACTGATTTTAGAAAGACCGATTTCTGCGGTTAATTTACATTCCCCATAGCAAGTCTGTGGAATAGGAGTACTATTGATATCAAAAGCAGGACCGTTTGTTATCTCTCCATTCACTTTAATTGAACTAATAAAAATCATGCGCTGAACACTAGTTTCAACAGCCGCTCTGGCTATTGAGAGCGTCCCATCCACAATAGTTTTATAATATTCCTGCTTTTGTTTCTGGCTCGGTTTATTAGCAGCTTTAGGGGAAGCCAGATGTAATACAACATCAATTCCGTCCAGTAACATTTTCCAATTCTGGTTTGCATCTGCACTAGACACATAGAGGATGGATTCGATAAAAGGTAATTTTTGCACCCTATGATCGCGTATAATAGCAGTGATACGATGTCCTCTTCCCGCAAGATCCTCACTGATTGAACGACCAACAAAGCCATTAGCCCCTATTATTGCAATACGCACCACTCAATTCCTATACGGATTATCGTTTTTTTTAATTAACATCCAGCTAAAAAGTATTAATATTATTATCCCACTAAAGATCAACGCTATAATTGGATGAGGACCAACCAACACAAAAGCTACTATTAGTAAAAAAATGTTTGCTAATAAAATTTTCTGACATATAGACGCATGGGAGGCGCCATTTTGCGAGGCTCTTTGATAAAAATGATTCTTGTGCGCTTCGAGGGGGTTATTTCCCCTAAGGATACGGATACCTAGTGTTATTGATGCATCAGCTAAATAATACCCAGGCAAAATTGCAATTATGATCAATGAGGTTAATGGCGTTGTGGTATCTGTTTGAATAGAAATTAGGCACCATCCGATCAAGTAACCGAGCGGTATACTTCCAACATCACCCAAAAACACTTTGGCTGGGCTCCAATTCCAAACAAGGAAACCCATGGCGGCGGCAAGGAACACTACAGAAGGTCCAAGAACTTGAGTTGTTATTATTCCTGTTGCAGCAAAGACCGCTATTCCAAATCCTAAAATCATAACCTGAGACCCGGTGATCCCATCTATTCCATCCATAAAGTTAAATAAGTTTATAAACCACAACCAAATAAAACCAGTTACAACAATATCAAACTCTGGACCCATCCACTCTCGGAATAGTCCCCCTGTTTCAAAGAGAAATATAAGCCCAGGCAAAATACAAATGATTTGGAAAATTAATTTCAAAAAAGCAGATATGCCACGCAAGTCATCTATGAAGCAGATAAATGCAAGCCCAACTGAAGCGGCCAGAATAATAATCTCGTTGCCATTTAAAGTGTCCGTTAAAATACGGTCAAGCAACCAACCAACGAGGATAGCCACAATAATACCTACCCCTCCACCTCTTGGCCTTGGGGTTACATGGCTACTTCTTTCATTTGGAATATCCATGACATTATTTTTGTTTAGTTGCCATATAAGAATAGCAGTTAGCACAACCGCTAAACCAAATGTTATAGTGGCAACAAAAATTAGTCGTACAGCTTCATCCATCATTATTTTTAACAGCTTTATATTTTGATGTTATTTATAGTTTTTTGGTAATTTTTCTACTCTGAGATTATTTTGGGCTTCAAACGTTTCTGGACTGATTATCAGCTCACTCAACGACGCTGCGGCAGCCTCAAATAATTGCAAACCTTTCTCCCTAGAAGCTGAGGTTGGATCTCCTATTACCCCATTATCTGTTACATGGCTTAATGAACGCCACCGATAAGCGCTAAATCCAGTTTTTAAAAAGTTAAGGTCAAGCGGGCCCCGACAATTTTCAAGATCTGTACAATCCACTAAGTCAGGCTCTAAAACCAACATCATTGATGTCTCTGCCTCGCACGCATGCAACACACTACTCTGATTTATGAGAATTTTGGAAAAGCGTTCCGCCGCTTCCAACCAATATGTTACCGCAACAACAGGAATGCCTAACTCCAATGTAATATCCTGCGCTATTATCTCGCTAGCTGTTATATTACCACCATGCCCATTTAAAATCATAAATTTTGAAAACCCGTGACGGGCAACACTCTCAATCACGCCTCGGATAACTAAATGGAATGTTTGCATGTCTAGCGTAACTGTTCCACCAAATTCCATATGGTGTTCAGATAACCCATGCCAGATAGTAGGTAATACTACCGCCGACTGACCGGCCTCGTTGCTTTCAATTGCCGACAAACGAGCTACCTCTGCAACTAAACGACTATCAACCATTACTGGAAGGTGAGGGCCGTGCTGTTCTATTGCAGCAATAGGCAATATTACTATAGTATCTTGTTCAGCTAACTGTCTAGTCTCATACGCTTTGAGACGAGCCCATTCTACTTCCATTAAGAACTCTCCTTAAATTATTTTCTTGACAAAAATAGACGTTATATCAAATTTTAAATACTATTCCTCGCGACGAAGAGCCCACTTTATAACTATAGTTCCTTGGTCTCGAATCATTTTCAAACATTTTTTTACAACAATTTGCTCTGATTTTTGCCGAGAGGCTGAACCATAATAAATACTCTCTTCTAAGTTTAGATCTCCATCTGTTCTAAACCGCCAACCTCCACCTGTCTGAGGACGCAGCAACGCGGCGAGACCATTTTGGATAAGTGAGACGCGCACTCTCGGATGAAGATGAAACCTAATTATTGCTTTTGATGCAATTTCACCAGGTTCTCCTGTGTAAATAAGTCGGTCTTCGCCTCGGATATCATCGCCCAATGGCGCAAGATAAAATTTTCTTTGATGAATAATTCCTAAAGCTGAAAGATAACCATCATGTTCAGTATCTAATAAAATAGCACCATCATTTATCTCTCTTTGGCATGAGACTGTGCAATATTGTTTTGGTTTTGGACTCGATGGTCCTACATCAAAAGCATTTAGATTATCGATGGTGAGCATAGAATGTGCTGGTGATGATCTTAGAGGATCCTTTAATAATATATCTCCAGGACTTGTACCACAATTTACAATCAGTCTTTGTTTTCCAATACTAAATTCAAATGAGAGTGGGCTGGAGTGAGAAGTTCCCGAAGAACCTTTACTGCCGCCAGTATCAACGATTAACGTAGATCTCCCAGAGACAAGTCTCTGGAACCCAGTATTCGGAGCTTCGGTAACAGTTTTTCGCCCCGACTCTGATAATGCTATTACACTTTCAAGTAATGAAACCCCACCCTCCTTAGTACCATGGAATAAAGCAAGTTTACCATCTCCATGTCGCCATAACCTCAACATCGACGTCATCTTAAAGATTGTTTGTATTAATTCTTCAGGCACCTTCCAACTGCAAACTCGCAGGCAATTTCTTATATCTATCAATGCCATAATAAACTCTATTTGTATGGCAGGAGACCTCGATATATGTCCGCCATCAGCAGCCACCTGAACAACCAGTTCTTTAAGAACCCAATCCTCCAAAGTTTCAAGTCGAGTAGTATCAGAATCAAGAGCAACAATTGCGGTTATAATACCTTTTAATGCTCTTATACGCTTTACACCTTGCTTAACATATCTGAAATTGGAAATGGCATGTTCTAATTGCCGATTAATACTAGTTAAAACTCTGCTGCGAAATTCATCATCAGCTGACTCACAAAAAAAATAATGCATACCGACCCAGGCGGAAATACGTTCGCCTAAAACGTCGCCTCGCCAATATAACGGATGCCAATTCTCATAATCATCCAACCAACCCCCAACCATCGTCCGAGCAGTTATTCTAGCGGAATCACCTCCTTGTGCACGCAAATGGCGTAGCCATGAAAACCCATGAAGCGATTCCATACTCAGAGGATCATCTGGGACAATTTTCCAAATTTCTTCTGGTGAGGACACAAAAACACCTACTAGTTTCCCATCGATTATGTCGCGACCTACTTCTGCCTCACCTGGCCATAAATCGGTAATGGAAAAGGCAATTTCTCGAAAACCAAACCGGCGCAGTCGCCATTTATAAAACGATGGGAGAAAAAAAAATTCTCTTAAAGGATACAATACTTTAAATATCCTCACAGTTATGGGTTCCTAAGTTGCTCGATAGCTTCAGAATAAGTCACACCTTTCAACTGAAAAACAGCGGAACCAGCTACCAATATATCAGCACCCGCCTGAACCGACTTATTGGCAGTTTCTCTATTTATTCCACCATCAACAGATAAACTCACTGAATGTCCAAGTTGACTAATTTTTCTCCTCAAAGCGGACACTTTACATAATTGACTTTCAATAAAACTTTGCCCACCAAAACCAGGATTGACTGTCATCACGAGAACTAAATCAACTAAATCCCAAAGATTATCAAGTGCCTCCATCGGGGTGCCGGGATTCAACGCAACACCAGCCTTTATTCCTAGTGCACGAATTTTTTGCAAGGTGCTATGGATATGAGGTCCTGCCTCAGCATGTACTGTTATGATATCAGATCCGGCGGCCACGAACGCCTCGATATAATTATCAACCGGTTCAATCATCAAATGAACATCAAAGGGTAGATCAGTATATTTACGAATGGAGGCAATAATATCCGGACCAAAAGAAATATTCGGAACAAAGTGTCCATCCATTACGTCTAAATGAATTAAATCAGCCCCCATTTCTGCAACTGCCGCAACTTCTTCTCCTAATTTAGAAAAATCGGCAGCCAGTATAGAGGGAGCAATGCGTATAGATTGGTTCATACGACTATCAGGTATCAGGTTGTGAAAAAATTCGCAAGGGGACTATAATCTATTTGGAAAAATCAGTCCCGTATCAAACGAGATGCAAAAAATCCGTCAATACCACCTAATTCTTTCAAATAAAACGGCAAGGTTCTTAAATCTCCCTGTTCATTAATAAACAGACTGTGGCCTCCGACTTCATTGTTTTTAATAGTTTCACGCTTAAATGATTTAGAAACGCTCAAAAACCTCTCAATTTGTGACTCACCTTCTTCAATCTGAAGCGAACATGTACAGAAGATGAGCTTTCCACCAGGCTTAACTAACTGGGAACTCTGCACCAGAAGGTTTTCTTGTAAGCGCACTAGTTTTGCGAGATCGTTGGTAGTTTTGGAATATAATATATCAGGGTGTCGTCGAATGGTTCCAGTTGCCGAACAAGGTGGGTCTAAAAGCACTGCGTCAAATTTTTTATTACAAATCCATTCTGTAGCATCAGCTGTAACTATATTTGCTTGCAATCCTAGTCTTATTAAATTTTTCTCAAGTCGTTTTAATCTGCCACCTGATCTATCAATAGCCGTTACAATTGCTCCTGCTGCGGCAAGTTGAGCCGTCTTACCACCGGGGGCTGCACAAACATCCAAAACTTGCATGCCAGAAACATCTCCTAGTAAGGAAACTGGTATAGAGGCGGCTGCATCTTGCACCCACCATTCTCCTTCAGAGAACCCAGGCATCTCCTCTATACGGCCATCAAACCTTTTTCTAAGAGATCCTAACAATAAGGTCTCCGCATCTAATTTGTCAGCCCAACTTTCTTTATTATTCTTTACAGTTATATCTAAAGGCGGTTCTTTCAAAAGTGCTACTATAATCTCTTGCGTATACTGCTCCCCGTATGCCGTTTTCCAACTTTCTAACATCCAGTTGGGTACATTAAGAGTCTCAGGGAAACTATTTAATAACTCGTGTCCTTCTGTCGCTAATCTTCTTAAGACAGCATTTGTCAGTCCCATTAACTTTGGAAAATTTCGGGACCCTACGAGGGTAACAGCACTATCCACTGCCGCATGAGGTGGGAATTTTAAAAATATGATTTCGGTTACAGCAATTCTCAAAATATCATGCACAACGATAGCCTTTTTAGGTAAGGCCCGTTTTAAACAGTTAGATATCAATGCATCTATTTGACCTAACCTACGTAATGCAGTAGTCACAATTTTCCGTACAAACGCTCTATCGCGAACCGGCAACCGTCTAAAGCCGTCATGTAAAACCATCGCATCATCGAAAGACTTATTTTTTGCCGTGACCGACCTAAGAAGATCAAAGGCGACACTGCGGGAGGCTGAAACTTCGAATTTTTCTACCATTTAAGAACCATATACTATTTAATTTCATCTTTGATGTTGATGAATCTAAGTTTAAGATTGAATTTTTTTATTAAACTACTATCTGTAACTATATGACATTATCTACAAGAATATTCACCGAAAAAGTTATCTCAGAGACCAGCAAAGTTCATCCCAGGGCTGACGTGGTTAAAGCCGCTGACCTAAACCCAAGAGCGAATAAGGCAAATATAGATAAAGAGTGGGGTGGTTATGACGGTCCCGAACCGACACGTTTTGGTGATTGGGAACATAAAGGTCGCTGTACGGATTTCTGAAATGCTATAAATTAATCTACACACATATAATAGCAGGTCAAATATCAGAAAGCTGTTAACTGATCTGCTCAGTCACACTCCCACAGCTCCAGTTAAGGGAGACAGACCATGCGCAGCGCCAACTAAGGTGCCGTCGGCTAGTATTTGGACGCCTGACGGTACGGCGTACATCGATGGGAAAGTAGCCGGCATCCATGGATCCGCAACCGACATACTCTCGAGAGATCGCTGAGTTTCTTGATCAAGGCGCGGGTCATAAGTAATTTTGTTGATTCCACTTACATCAAACCTCGGATGACTAAGTGCCACGTCCAGATCCATATCAAAATCGTTGATAAAAGAAGCGATTTGGAATACAGCAGGTAGAATTTTTCTACCTCCTGATGCACCTATACCAAAAATAGGACGGCCTTCACACGTTGCAATCATTGGACACATATTGGATAGAGGCTTCTTTCCACCATGAATAGAGTTTGGCCTTGCAGGTCTAGGATCAAACCAATTGATGCCATTATTCATGAGAATACCACTAGTAGGAGCAACAAAACGGGAACCGAATCTTGATAAGAGTGTTGAAGTTATAACCGCCATATTTCCAGCTTTGTCGACAGTGCTTATGTTAGTTGTACAACTTCGATCTCCGATATCGCCTGCATGCCCCATCACTTCTAATCTTTTCTTATACGCCTTCATTAGAGAGTCAGCGATAATCGTGTGGCTAAATGTAGAGGGGTGGGTCGATGGGAATTCTGGTATATTTTTTAGAGCGTCTAAGAATGTTGGGCCAGCAGACATACCTGGTAAAAGATTATAAATTAAATCACCTCTTTGCACGCTCAGAGGATCGATGATTTGAGCCGAATAATCTTTCAAATCTGTCTCTGATAATTTACCTCCTGCTTCTTGCACATCTGCAACTAAATTTCGAGCAAACTCGCCTTCATAGAAGTACTTAGGGCCATTTTCCTTCAATAATTTTATAGTTTTTGCAAACTTAGCGAGGTTCAAATATGTATCCTCATTATTAGCGGAGACTGAAGGCACGAGGCCTCCTGGCAACCAATCCATTTTTGATTGAGAATAACGACCTAAAACTGCCGCTTCTGCAGCAACATTTAAAGTCGTCCACCAAGTTTTTCGATGCCCTCTATCTGCCAATTTTACAGCAGGAGAGATTAATTCACCCCAACTCTTACTACAGAAATTTTCAACTGCAAGGCCATAACCCGCAATAGATCCAGGGACTGCTATTGACTTAGCGCCATGAAGATTTACGTCCCCAATAACCGCCGGCCATCCAAATAAATCGGCCCCCACTTTTCCACTTAACGGATAATCAGTTGGATCAATCAGCCTGGGTGAAATCATCCCAAAATCAATTACACGAACCTTTTTTTCAGCAGCCAGATAAAGAATCATAAACCCACCACCGCCAAATCCACTCATCCACGGTTCCGTTACCGAAAGTGCAAATGCAGTGGCAATTGCCCCGTCAATCGCATTGCCCCCACTCTCTATTATCCCAGCTCCTACTGACGCTGCTTCTATTTCTTGAGCAACGACCACTCCTTTTGAACCACTTACCTTTGGTTTAGATATTGTCCATGTTTCAGACGGATTAGAAGTAAGAGGCATTTTTTTAAATCTTTCTCTTTGGCACATAAGCTCTTTATTTAGTTTAGCCATCGCATTACCCTACCTAACAGATATGAAAGTGTTATACGCTTGGGGTATTGGTAAAGGCTATGAATAAAACTATTTATATTATGGTAGCACTTTTGTTGCTTTTTAGTACAGCAAGCCACGGGCAAAATAAAACAAACGGCCCTTCCGAACAGAACAAGACAGAACAAAATACCGAAACAGAAAAATGTAATAAGATCGCCGAAGGAGGGCCTACAATCGAACGATTGTCGCGATTGGAAGGCTCAATGTCTGTTCGTAATCTAAAGTTTAAGTATTTCGACAAATTTTTATTCAATTTAACAGATCAAGACTTTAACGAGTTGAAAATACTAAAACCAACTTGTGAAGGCTCATCAAAAGAAATAGCTATTGTAATTTTTGATAAATTAAAAGAAAAGATATCTGAAGCTAAAGAAACCCGCGATAATACAATGAAATGGATGGATATGACCAAAGAAAAGCTAAAGTCGCTTTCCATTTCACCAAAAGCTGTAAAAGAGATCCATAATACCTGGAGAGAAATGGAGAGTCGAAGTCAAGAAATGCTTGATGATGACCTAAAATACTTTGCTAACTTTCTCAATCAGATCCGAAAAAAGGTTTACACAGAGAGCGCAAAAAAAGCCTCTGATTTTATACAGCCATTTTACCCTGCGAAAAACTTAAATGACTAAGAATAGAACAAATGCCGGTATAATAAACAACAAAAACTCAAACGATTCTGCTGCCTCCTCGCAAATAGGGAAATTCAACACCGGTCACGTGAGAAACCAGCATCTCCTGAATATAGTTAGTGGAGCTTTCTCTCAATTTTTTCTCATACCAAGTTGGCTCAACCCCACCCCCTAGAAAAGCTTCTTTTAATGGCCGCCCCATCGAGGTTGCTGGTATTTTAACTCCTAATCCATGTAAAATTGTTGGCATTATATCAACAATTCCAGTTGGCACATTAAATGTTTTATTTCGATTAATCTGATCTCCGCCTACCGCCATAAAATTATTTATTTCTATGTTGTTAAGCCCCCCATGAATTCCACCCCCATCAGGAATATCTGGATTATCAGCAAAACAGAGTCCAGGATAACCATAGCGGTTTACCCCTTCGGTGCTCCGTAAAATATAATTTATATCAGGGGACCTATCATTCAGTGCGTTTATTTCAGCCATAGAGATCGTTCCATTACCTCCATCACGAGTAAAGGTAAGCCCGCACCAATACTGGTCATGGAGAAATCTGATTACCTTTAAAATCAACTCTGGGTCGCGTTCTCGCACCGTAATTTGACCGCTATAACTTGCCTTTACTGCAACATCAATATCATCATTGATTGCCAAACCAGCTTTGAATCCAGCAATTTTTAATTCATCCATAACATTAACTTGCTTTATTTTAGAAATTTGAGCGTGATCTGAACATGTAATAATATGCCATCCTTCCAATCGTCCACTTGTTTCCCACCATTTTAAAATTTTTTCAAAACATTGATCTAAACATTTGAGACTAGACAAACTGGAAGGGGATCCAATTCCCTCATAATGAAAGGATAGATCGGGTTCATTGTACCAAATCACTTGAACATCTGCAGATCCATCTAACAAAAAGTGTTCTAATAGAACCGTTGTTGCATACTGACTAACGGCATTATTTGGAAACCTTTGCTTAGGGACCGGTCCAAATTTTTTTATGATTCCATCATAATCAGCAGTTGAACTTGAAATACCAGCACCCCAAATAGAAAATAATTTCTGATCTAATTTATCAGCATTTAAATTCAATAATCGGGCATTTCCTATTTTACCTGTTGTAATAACTGAATAATTTTTCTCCACCTCCCATAATATTTCTGCTAGAGAGGGAGATTTTTGTAGTTTACCATAAATAGCTTTCGCCTGTTCCATCTTAACGATATCAGAAGTATCTAACGGGCCATCAAAACCTAAAAGAGGATCATAGAAACTGTTTGCCATAATGCCATGGCCAAACTCTGGCTGGCCAAGGCTATGTGGTATCGAACCACCGCAATAGGCTCCTGTTACAAAACTTGCAACTTGCACACGCGTTTCTGATGGGAAGGTTGAAGAACTATTTGGATAGTCTACCCAGTCATTTTGAAAACTATAAAGATTAGGCATTGTGTCCGCTCGCACAAAATCGCGGCGAAGACCATCAAAAAGACAAAATAGAAACTTCATTTCGTTCGTTCTAATTATTTAAACAAACTGCAATATATTACCTATAATAGCGTTTGTGTACTTTTTAATTTTTTAATCACTATTCTTATACACTCTACAACTCAACAAAATACCTAAGAAGCATCGCTTTTCAAACAAACCTGAAGTAATTATAAATCGCCTCCCATGAAGCATTAACTTTTTATTCTTAGTTATGAAAAAATCTACGGTTAACTCCCATGATTATGGTATTAAATGCCATCACTGAAACGATTTTGGAGTAAGTAATGTACATTTCTACCGATCAACAGAAAGAAGAGGCTACTGACTGGTTTACCTCTCTTAGAGATCAAATATGTGCAACATTTGAGAAGTTAGAAGAGGATTATGAGGGCCCCAAAAAGTCTATGCCTCCAGGAAAGTTCAACAAGAAGGGTTGGCATAGAGATGGTGGAGGGGGTGGAGTAATGTCGATAATGGAGGGTCGTTTATTTGAAAAAGTGGGAGTAAATGTATCAACAGTTATGGGTATATTTTCGAAAGAATTTAGCAAAGAGATCGCTGGAGCTGAAGACGATCCAAGGTTTTGGGCATCAGGGATTTCTATAGTTGCACACATGTGGTCCCCTCATGTTCCTGCGGTACATATGAATACGCGACATGTCACCACTACTAAATCTTGGTTTGGGGGAGGAACTGACTTAACTCCTATGATCCCTAATGAAGGGGACACCAACGTTTTTCATACAGCACTTGAGGTAGCGTGTAATCAACACGACCCAGCATACTACCCGAGATTTAAGAAATGGTGTGATGAGTACTTCTATCTCGCCCACCGTGATGAAGCTAGAGGCATCGGTGGTATATTTTATGATCAACTAGGTGATAGTTTTGATTCTGATTTTCAGTTTACAAAGGATATAGGATTAACCTTCAAAAAAGTTTTTCCACAAATTGTACGACGCCATATGAATAATAGTTGGACAGACGAGGAGAGAGAACTCCAGCTTGTTAAAAGAGGACGATATGTTGAGTTCAATCTACTTCACGATCGCGGAACGTTATTTGGATTGAAGACAGGCGGTAACGTTGAAGCTATCTTGATGAGTTTGCCCCCTCAAGTTGCTTGGCCAGCGCCTAAGTTGTAATTTTTATACCATCCATTTATTCTGGAAAATGAGTCGAAAGCTATTATTTCTAATATCATATAACTCAACGTAGAGGATTAGAGTAGTCCATATAGATTAAATATATTTTAATTGAGCCTCACCTAAACCCTCAAATACTGCAATTATCTCTTCATCTGTATTCGCAAAATCGACACCGTTCCAGGATCCTGTCGTTATAATATCCCCTTTTTTCAAACCTCTTTCTGCAATCATGCTAGTCCTCTCACCTAAATGGTCGGCCAGCCATGCGATGAGTGAAAAGGGGTCTCCTCCCGGGAAACCTTTATCAGCGTCCTTTTTAACATTTCCAAGAGATAATGTTGCCTTTAAGTCGGGAAAGGAGACAAGTGCTTCTAACGCTATCTCTTTACCAATTATCAAAGCCTCATTCGACTGACTATCAGCAAGCGCCCAGATAGGGTCTTTGACAGGCCACTCTTTATAACGAGTTTCAACCGCCTCTATTGCAACCATGACTGTCTCAACTGCAGCCTTTGCCTGCGAGGAATTGTAAGGCCCTTTATTTGTCGGAAGATCTGCTCCCAAACGAAAAGCCACTTCACATTCCACAGCCTTTAATGTCAGTGATTTTGGCAACTCTGTCGGAGAAACAAACAAATATTCCCTGGTTATCGGGGCGCATGTTGGCGGAAACTCTTTTGATCCAGGCCCTACTTTCCAAGCTACAATTTCTGCATTTTTAGATATGATTATTTCATCCTGTATATCAAATGCCTCCCCGACACTCGTGGGAGCTGAATTTTCTGGAAAATGCAATAACGGTAGGTTACTTTCACGAGCATTAATAAGCGCCTGAGCTGCTATTTTAATTTTTTTCATAAGACCCTGCCTTTTTTTCTAAATTGCAACCTTGGATCCAATCAAGGCAATCTTCCTTATCGTGCTGAAATTCACCAAGGATCCACCACTTCTCGGCTTCCTTTAAGATATCGCCTACCTCAATTCCGGGTTTATATCCTAATTCTAGAATATCTGATCCTTTCAATGGAAATTTTGGAACCTCCCAAGTCTGTCCTATCTCATTCGCCACTTCAAGCATCTTATTATACTTTGGATTCAAAGCAGTTTTGACAATCAGCAGCCCTAAAACATCCATCTTTCTCATTTCATAAAAAAGTGCCTTAACTTTTTGTGGTTCCTCCAGAATTTCTATTTCCGTTTCAGATAAATAAACTAACTTATCCGCCATTTGATTGGAAAGCTTTAACCTATCAATTACTTTCCCTGCAGGGGCAGTAAGTAAAGTTGCCAGCCGTCTAATTGGGTCACGCTTTACTCCCTCCAACTCTGTAAGTCGATTGAACTCTAATAACCTTCCTTCTCCTACAAAAATTTTACCCAAGACCCCACTATCTGACATTGTCTTCAGAACTGAGAAGGCATTATCTGAGAGAATTATCTTAAATATTTCACTTCTTACACGCTCACCAGACAGCCTCCAAAGTTCTCCAGCAAATTGTTTACATGCCATTAATCCGTCACAATCAATCTGCTGCCTCCCAAAATATGCGTTAAACCTAAAAAACCTCAAAATTCGCAAAAAGTCCTCTTTAATTCGGCGCGAAGCATTTCCAACAAAACGGATCCGTCCCCTCTCTAAGTCTTTATAACCTCCGATCGGATCAAAAATATTGCCTCGCTTATCCATAAATAATGCGTTCATAGTAAAGTCACGTCGCGCCGCATCCTCGGCCCAGCTATCAGTAAGACATATTTCCGCATAGCGGCCATCAGTTTTCATATCTCGTCTTAAGCTAGTGATTTCAAAAATCTGATCATCAAAAAATGCTGAAACTGTTCCATGCTTTATTCCTGTAGGACGTACGGTGATATTTACCGTTGAAAGAAGTTGCATGACCTTTTCTGGAGCATGTTGGGTTGCTATATCGATGTCTGAAACAGGACGGCCTAGCAAAGAATCTCGAACACACCCTCCAACAAAACGGGATTGATTCTCGCCATTATCAATAATGGCCATTAAAGACTTAACCTCACTCTTATCAAGCCAATCGATATTTAATTTCGTATTCACTTAGGGTCCACGGCAGCCAGCAACATATTAGCAAAATCTACCAGCATTCCCGCTGTGGCACCCCAAATATAAAAATCCGGGTGCGGCATTACATAAAAATGCCTAGTTTTATTTTGCCATTCTTTACTTTGTCGGTCATGATTTTTACGATCTAGGACAAAAGATATTGGAACTTCAAAAACATCCGCTACCTCTACTGAGTTGACCACTAAGTCAAAAGGAGGAGTTACAAGGCCAACAATCGGTGTCACTGCGAACCCCGTTCGAGTTACGTAATCATCTAGCTGACCTATCACTTCAATATGGCGCCGTTTCAACCCTATTTCTTCTTCCGTCTCCCTTAACGCAGTATCAACAATATCTATATCGCTGTCTTCCACTCGTCCCCCAGGAAAACTAACCTGACCTGCATGATGAGAAAGAGCATCAGAACGCCTTGTTAGCAAAACAGTTGGATGTCCAGGTCGTCCGATGACGGGGATTAAAACTGAAGCGGGATGTTGCCTAGCCGGTAAACTCATTCCAGGGTTAAGGCTATGGTCTCCATTATTTTTTAGCTCACTACTCTCCATAACTAACTTTTGCCGTATTGATTTTTCATAAGCATTACAAAATAATTCTCTAAAGTCGTCTAAAGTTTCTAATCCGAATCTATTTGACCCAGCTGGAAGAATGTTCCCTTGCTCCATATTCCCAACACCCTTTTTTCGTCTATAATAGTTTCGTCAGCTATATCAACTAACTCATAGAATACCGATCGTGTAATTCTTGCCTCTAGCCCTTTTCTGACAAGAACATATGGATTGGGTTCCTCTGTCTGAGGATCGATACTGACCCTCAGTGGGTTGTCAGGGCCACATACAACTAAGTCGTCTAAATTAGTTCTGAACACAAAATTAGCATCCTTAGACTTAACTCCTTTTGACATAGCATATTCTACACCAACCGCCAAAAACGGCGCATCTTCGACCTCAATCATACCTTTTTCTACTGGTGTAACCAACCAGTAGGTTCCATCACTCTCTTTTTGGAGTACGCTAGCGAACAACTTTACCAGGGCTGGTCGTTTTATCGATGTTCCTTGATAATACCAGACACCATCTTTTGCTATGCGCATTTGAAAATTTTTAATAGGCACATCTGATTGGTCAGGTACGTTTTTTTCCACTTGGCCTGCGAGATCTTTGAGATCGTCATTATTTAATTTAATTATTTTGCTGGGACCAGACATATAGAGACGTACCTGTGTATTTATAGATGCTTGCTCTTTAGACTTTATATTACTCACTAATATTTTTGATCGATGTAACTAGACAATGCAGCCCAACTCCGTATCAGGGAACTCTCTCTATCCTTAACACATTGGTCGACCCCGGCTTCCCCATAGGAACTCCAGCTGTGATAACTATCTGGTCACCAGACTCCGCAAACCCCTGAGATTTTGAGACATCTAATGCTCGCCTCACAACAGCTGAGAATCGCTCCTCTTCAGCTATATGCACTGAATGGACACCCCAAGCCATAGCTAATCTTCTGGCTGTTGCAATACTAGATGTCACGCATAATATCGGAACAGAAGGTCGTTCCCTAGCAGCTCGCAGAGTAGTCGAACCAGAAGTGGTATAGGTGATAATACACGAAGCACTCACAGTCTGAGCAACTTGACGTGCCGCTAAGGTGATTGCATCTGATACTGTTGGCTCTGGCAACTCATGCTTCTCATCAGTTAGTATCTGATGAGCCTCATCACCTTCCACCTCTAAAATAATTCGGTTCATCATATCAACTGACTTGAGAGGAAATTCACCAGCGGCCGTCTCTGCTGAGAGCATAACAGCATCCGCGGAGTCATACACGGCGGTGGCTACATCAGAAGCCTCGGCGCGCGTTGGAGCGGGGGCATGCACCATTGAGTCCAACATTTGTGTAGCAACAACAACTGGTTTTCCCCAATGTCTGCATAATTTGACTATTTTCTTTTGTATACCCGGGACTTTTTCTGGGGGGAGTTCCACACCGAGATCTCCACGAGCCACCATTACTGCATCTGACAGCTTAACTAACTCATCCAAATGTTCAATTGCCGCAGGTTTCTCCAATTTTATGAGGACCGAGGCGCGACCCTTGATTAATTCTCTTGCTTCAGCCACATCTGCCGGTCGTTGAACAAAAGATAGAGCAATCCAATCGAATCCAAGCTGAAGAGCAAAATTTAAGTCTATTTTATCCTTCTCACTCAGTGCAGAAAGGCCTAATGCTACGCCCGGAACGTTGACGCCCTTACGATTTGATAAGGTTCCACCTGTAATAACTTTTGTCTCTATTGAATTTTTGGCAGCATTTTGTACGCGTAACCTAATTTTTCCATCATCTAATAAAAGCTCCATTCCAACCACCGCAGCATCAAAAATTTCTTGATGTGGGAGTTGCACTCGATTATTCGAACCTAGTGCATCTTCCAGATCTAAAACAAATGAAGCCCCTGCAGCAAGTTCAACCTCGTCACTTTTAAAAACACCCACCCGTAGTTTTGGCCCCTGCAAGTCAGCCATTATAGCTATAGGCCTATCTAATTCTTCCTCTAACTGTCTATTGGTCTCAAAACGTGATTGGTGGTCCTCGTGGCTGCCATGGCTAAAATTCAAACGAAAAACATCGACACCAGCTTTGATCAAGGCACGGATCTGCTTTTTTGTCGTAGAAGCAGGACCGAGTGTTGCAACTATTTTCGTATTTCTATATCTACGCATATATTAACCCACGGTTAACCAAATAAACTCTTACTGTAACCAATCTTTCCCGATAGCGGTATATTATTATCTGAGAAAATGTTGGAAAAACCTAAATGCCTTACTGATAGTATATACATCTGTATATAAAGTTTTAGTTGAGTAAATATTGATAACTATCCAGTAATTTTAGAATTTGATCCCTATTTTCTGATGGCAAAGCGAACAGGGCACGATTTATTCCCGCTTTTTTATATGAGGTCATTGTTCCCTCATCTGGAGGAGCACCAAAAACACTTACCGATAACGTGCTCATATCTCTATTACTCTTATCAGCCATGTTTTTAAGTCTTTGCATACTCTCACCCGCGTCAAACCCTCCTCTGCCCCTTGGGAACCATCCATCACAATAGTCCACAACTCGCTTCAGTGTATAATCGGTTTCACCGCCCATCAATATTGGTGGATAGGGTTTTTGAACAGGCTTAGGGTATGCCCAGCTTTTATCAAAATTAACGTAATCACCGTGGAACTCTGCTTCCTCATCAACCCAAAGTGATTTCATCGCCAAAACGTGTTCTTTCATCATAGAAAACCTGGTCTTGTATGTAACCCCGTGGTTTTCCATCTCATCTACGTTCCAGCCACCACCTAAGCCTAAAACAAAACGACCATTAGACATTAAATCCAGACTAGCTATAGATTTGGCTGTAACAATTGGATCACGTTGTGGTAGCAGGCAAATCCCGGTTCCAATTTTAAGACTTTTTGTAGCAGCGGCAGCAAAACCTAAAGATACAAATGGATCTAAAGTATGGGAATATTGTTTAGGCAAATCACCTCCACCTGGAAATGGCGAACGTCTACTTGTCGGGATATGTGTGTGCTCGGGGACAAAAAGCGACTCATAACCGCGTTGCTCGAGTTCTTCCGCTAATTCACTTATATTTATACTATAATCTGTATCGAAAATAAAAACCCCAATGTCCATCACGGCCCCCCTTTAATTCACAAAATTGGTTCTTGAATTACTTTATAGCATGAGAAGAGATACTAGGCACTATACCCGTCTCACAATTCTTTAAATGACCATGGATTGCATGGTTATATGTAATAATTTAAATATAATCCAAATATTTTTAGGGCCAATAGAAAATGCAGAACCTTATATGAATAAATCACTTTTAGATAAGTTACTTAAAAGCGCTGTTGAAAAAGGCGACGTTCACGGCGTTGCAGCTATGGTTTCTTGTGATAAAGAAACCATTTACAAGACAGGGTTCGGAATAAGTGGCCCCAATAAATGCCAAGGAATGAATGCTGATACTGTAATCTGGATCGCTTCAATGACAAAAGCTATTACAGCCACAGCAGCTATGCAACTTGTAGAACGTGGCCACCTAACGCTTGATAAACCTGCAAGTCATATTTTACCTCGGCTCAAATCCATCAAAGTTTTAGAGGGTTTTAATGAAAATGGCATGCCTAAACTCCGTCCCCCTAAATCTGATATAACATTAAGGCATTTGTTAACCCACACTGCTGGATTTGGTTATGACGTTTGGCATAAACCAATAAAAGATTTTATAAAATCGACAAATATGCCATCCCGATCTTCCGGTTCCCCTGAAGCATTATTAACGCCCTTGATGTTCGACCCGGGAACTAGTTGGGCATACAGTATCGCCATTGATTGGGTAGGTCTGATGATAGAAGAAATAACAAAACAAAAACTTGGATCCTATCTTAAAACCAATATTTTTAAACCATTGGGAATGAAGTCAACAGGCTTTCTAATTAATAAAGCCATGCAACCTAAACTCGCTACGATGTATAAAAGAGAAAATGGCATCCTAGGACCTGATCCTAAATTCCAAATGAAACAGAACCCCGAATTAGAATCAGGTGGCGGCGGACTATACTCCACCTTGAATGACTATATCCTTTTCCTAAGAATGTTATTGAATAACGGAAATTCTAATAGTCAACAAATTTTGCTGCCTGATACGATACAAACAATGTTTAAAAACCACACTGAGACAAATATTGATATGAAGATGAATTCAACTAATCAGTCCATATCGGCGGATGTTGACTTTTTTCCCCACACTAAAAAATCGTGGGGACTTTCGTTCATGAGAAATGACGAGGTTACTGAAACGGGCCGGGCAGCCGGAAGCCTAGGATGGGCTGGGTTATCTAATTGCTATTTCTGGATAGACCCAAGCAACAAAATTGTGGGAGTATTTGGAACTCAAATCTTACCATTTATCGATGAAAAGGCATTCCCATTGTACATCAATTTTGAGAAAACGGTATACCGATCGCTATTAGGAAAAAATTAATATAGACAATATATGTTATTTATAAACTCTATAGCCAAATTTATATAAAAAGCTTCGAAATGACCAATATACCAATAATAGACCTATGCTCTTTAAAAGAGCCAGATCTCTCTGGGCAAATACGAATAGCAAAAGAGTTACGAGATGCTCTTCGTCAGAGTGGTTTCTTTATCATTACAAACCATGGGATTTCTCAAAAACTGATCAGCCAAACTTTTTCAGAAGCTAAAAGGTTCCACGACCAACCAATGAGTGCAAAACAAGCGGTATTAATGAATGAACATAACAACGGTTATATGGCAATGAACCGTTATAAGATCACCACCTCCAGAGCGAGTGAAGACGGTGCGAAACCCGATCTCAATGAAGCGTTTTTTATAAAAAGAGAAAGAAGTTCAGATGACCCTCTAGTGCAGCAGGGCCGTCGGTTTGCAGGCCCTAATGAGTGGCCAAAAGGGTTGCCGGGATTTAAAGATAATGTATTAAAATATACAAAAGCTATCGATGAAATGGCTCAAAAATTACTTGCACCACTTGCTATCTCTCTGGATATGCCTGCCAACACATTCAAAGAGGCTTTTTGTGAAAGTCAGTTTTCATTTCGGCTCTCTCATTATCCAAAAGTTTCAGAACTAGCTTCTAATCAATACGGAATAGCACCTCACACAGACTCAAATTTTTTAACATTCCTAGCGCAGACAAGTATACCCGGATTACAAATACAAACAAAAACTGGTCAATGGCTTGATGTACCCTATGTACCCCAATCATTTGTTGTAAACAGTGGCGATATGCTTCACCGTTGGACAAACGGCTTCTATAAATCCACACCTCATCGAGCACTGCCGCCTACAAAAGATGTTAGATACGCCATCCCCTTTTTCTTTGGTCCTCATTTAGATACAACAATCGAGTGCCTGCCCTCTTGTCAATCATCAGATAACCCACCCCAATTCCCACCTATTTCTTACAGTGATTATATAAGTTGGTGGTACGATAAAAATTATAATGCGAAGGTCCAAGATGATCTTGCAAAGAACACTTAATTTTTATAGGACAAACAATAAATTCAGTAAATTGTAACTCCACGAATAAAATCATTTAAATGGTATTCAAAGGTGATGGTTATGAGAGATACGGTAGCTCAACTTGTAGCAGATAGTCTCGAAGCGCATAACATTGATCAAGTCTTTTGTGTGCCAGGGGAGAGTTATATAGGGTTGACGAGTGCCCTGGTTGAGCGAGATACAATGCGTATTATTGTATGCCGGCATGAGGCTGGCGCTGCATTCATGGCTACCGCAGATGGAAGACTTAGAAACAGGGCTGGTGTTGTGCTCGTTAGCCGTGGTCCGGGTTTAGCAAATGCATTGGTGGCGCTCCATACTGCGTACCATGACGCGACACCATTGGTTATACTGATTGGTCAAGTAGAGAGAGCTGATTTCGGACGACTTGCGCTTCAGGAACAGAACTACTCTCTACTTTTAGCAGACATCACAAAATCAGTTATAGAGATGAACCAACCAGACATGGCATCAGAAGCAATTGCTAGAGCGTTCCACCTCGCCGAAAGCGGTACGCAGGGACCAGTAGCGATTGTTATACCAGAAGATCTATTCGATGAAGAAACTAACAGTCCGGTGATTAGTCCAGCGCCTAAACTATCATCCTCTCCATCAACAGAAGACCTCAAAAAACTAGCTGAGATCATAATTGAGTCGGAGCGCCCAATCATATTAGTGGGGGGCGCACTTTTAGCCGAATCATTAGTAGATGAAAATGTGTTAACAGATCTTAATATCTTATCTGAACGGTGGGTATTACCAATAAGTCCCACACATCGCAGGCCTCAACTTTTTGATTCACGGCACCCTAATTATGGCGGGTACATGGGCATTAGAGTTCCACCATTGTTAATTAATCAAATGAAAGAAACTGATTTACTGGTGGTCTTGGGCGAACGTATGACAGATACTGTCAGCCAATCATATACCTTTCCTAAAGCACCAAAACCACAATTTCCTATGATCCATATATGGCCTGATGCCGATGAGATTGGCAGGGTATGGCATCCAGAAGTAGGAATTCCTGCTAGCCCTCACGAGGTCATAAAAGGGCTACTTTCCATGGATATCCCCAAGAATGTAAATAAACGAGAAACATGGGTCAAATCGCTAAATAGTAAACATAGAGAGCTATTATCCAAGGAATGGGATGTAGCCAGTGATGGCGTAAATTTTGCTGCCGTTGTGTGTGAAGTCGATAAATATCTTAAGCAGGACGCAACAATCACCTCTGATGCAGGAAACTTTGGGAGTTTCATTCATCGTTATATTAGTTTTGGACAGAAACAACTTTTTTTATCGTCCGTTGTTGGCGCTATGGGGTCTGGTATGCCTATGGCAGTGGCGGCTGGTTTACGGCGACCAGGCACACAAATTGTCTGTTTTATAGGCGATGGTGGTGCTTTAATGATGGGTAATGAAATAGCGACTGCCATTCAATATAACGTTAACCTGATAATGATAATAGCTGATAATTCAATGTATGGAACAATAGGAATGCATTCTTATGTTAGATACCCTGATAAACCATTTATGGAGGGAACTAAGCTAACTAACCCTGATTTTGCTGCATGGGCTCGTTCGTTTGGGGCAGAAGGCATAACAATACGAGATGAAACAGAGGTTGCAGAAAACATCGAAGCGGCTTTCAACATAGACGGCAAACCAGTAGTAGTTCATTGTCATACCTCCGCGTTGCAAATGAGTGCGTGGAGAAAGTATGAGCGATCGGAAACTTTGATATGAGTGATGAAGATCTCCTTAACCCGCCGCGTTACGCCACCCAGATTCTGCTCAAACAGGTCATATCTATATTAACCGCTTGGGGCATGCCTTCAAAACAAGCCCACGTGGCCTCTTATGTCATGGTGGAAACAGACTTACGCGGTGTAGATTCCCATGGGATTAATATGCTCCATCAATATGAGGAGACATTTAGACGTGGTGCGTTAAATATTAAAGCCCAAACAAAAGTTATTCGTGATCGAACTACTACGGCATTGCTTGATGCAGATAGAGGGTTAGGCCACCCTGTGTCTGTCGAGGCAATGGAAATGGCGATAAAAAAAGCAAAAAGTCATGATGTTGGGATCGTATGTGTTACAAATTCGCATCATTTTGGTGCCGCTGGATACTATGCTGAATTAGCTGCACATCAGGGTCTGATCGGAATTGTAACGACATCAACTCGCGGAATTTCAATGGTGCCCACTCGAGGAACGCAACCTGTTTTAGGAACTAACCCATTTGCTTTTGCCGCACCCGCCGGGAAATACGACCCATTAGTATTAGACTTTGCCACTACAGTAGCAGCGGTAAATAAAGTTAAAGTACGAAAACTTAGAGAACTGGAATTACCCGCAGGTTGGGTTAATGATGGCGATGGACAAGCCGTTTTGGACCCAAATGAAGCCATAAACATTTTTGATAATAAAAATTGGGGGGGCTTAAACCCAGTTGGAGGGATTGGAGAAACATTGGGAGGCCATAAAGGTTATGGGCTCGCAATATTTTCGCATATCTTGAGTGGAGCAATGTCGGGGGCTTCCTTCTCCCCTATACGTGTAAAGAATAGTAATACAGATACACCGGACGATTTGGGGCATTACTTTCAAGCGATCAACCCTGAGAGCTTTAGAACCAAAGAGGATTACGAGGCTGATATTGAAGTTGTTATAGA
>MDSX01067901.1_pt1 | contig 36320 bp, 22 predicted proteins | sample 811141 | NCBI WGS metagenome assembly MDSX01 (sample SAMN05326642, study PRJNA326480) | marine metagenome | isolation source: seawater | place: Atlantic Ocean: South East | collected 2010
AACCAAAGACGCTGATCGTCTTTCAATTGATGAAGCTTCCACTATCATGAAAATTCCAGTTATGCCGATTTCGTATGCCGATGCATTGCCCCTTTTAAAAGCAATGAGAGGTCCAGTTGTGCCGGATAGTTGGAAAGGCGGATTGCCCATTACGTATCATGTTGGGCCAGGACCTACAAAAGTCAACCTCCAGCTTGAGTTTGATTGGAGCTTGCGTACAGCGTACAATCCTGTAGGAAAAATCACAGGTTCAGTATATCCTGATGAATGGATCATGCGCGGTAACCATCATGATGGTTGGGGACATGGGGCATCCGATCCCATTAGCGGGATGGTTTCGCTAATGGAAGAGGCTAGAGCGATTGGCGAATTGACCAAAACAGGATGGAGACCCAAAAGAACGTTAATTTATGCAGGTTGGGATGCTGAAGAACCCGGTTTACTTGGATCAACAGAGTGGGTAGAGTATAATCTTAATGATATTAAAGAAAAAATGATCGCCTACATTAATACCGATGGAACCGGAGTAGGATATTTGAGTATGGGCGGATCACATTCATTGGAAAAATTTGTCAATGAAGTGATTCGAGATGTTAAAGATCCAGTTCACAATGTATCTCTTGATAGCAGATTGAGATCACGAATGAGGGTACGTCAATATAAATCAGGAGTGCTTGAGACCAACAAGGAGTCGGAACGAACGGACTTAAGAATGTACGCAATGGGTGCAGGATCTGACTATACTGCATTCCTTCATCATGCTGGTGTACCAGCTTTAAATATGGCCTTTGGAGGTGAAAGCGGCGGAGGCGCATATCATTCGCTGTATGATACCTATGAGCATTACAAGAGATTTAGCGATGGTAATTTCATCTATGGTACGACCCTTTCCAAAGTAAATGGAAGATTGGTTTTGCGTTTATCTGAAGCAGACATCTTACCGTTTCGTTTTGTAAATATGGTTGATAATATTGGAAATTTCATTTCGGATAATAAAAAACTTCTAAGAAAGGTTAGGAGTTATACGGAATCACGAAATAGCTTGCTTGAAAACAACGACTTCTTAATTTCTCAGAATCCAAAAAAAACATATCTATCACCAGAAAGGTTAGACAAGGTTCCTGAATTCAATTTCAAGCCTCTAGATGATGCATTTAAACGGTTGACATCTAGCGCGTGGAAATATGAAGAAGCTTTATTGCAATACAAGAAAGGCTCACTTTCTGCTGAAAAGAAATCAGAGGTCAATGTTTTCCTAAGAAAGGTTGACCAAGCCTTTACAAGCGAAAAAGGCTTGCCGCGAAGAGAATGGTTTAGAAATATGCTTTACGCCCCTGGTTATTACACAGGATACGGTGTAAAAACGCTTCCCGGAATTCGTGAGGGTCTTGAAGAGAGAAATTGGGATGAAGTGCGTTTGTATATTAGCGAGGTTGCTAAGGCCTTAGATCGAGCCAGTATAAATATCAACTCAGCAGCAAGGATTTTAAATGAGAATTAAACTATTTCTTGTTTCGCTAAGTTCATTTGGATGTATGTAAAAATTAAAACACCACCAGAAGCAATGATCAAACCCCGCGAGCTATCTATGCATGGGGAAACCAGAATAGATAGTTATTATTGGATGCGATTGACAGATGATCAGAAAAATGCGCAAGACCCCGACCAGCAAACTCAAGACGTCGTTGATTATATTGATCAAGAAAATCAATATACCCAGTCAAATTTGTCGCACACAAGAAAACTCCAGAATACGATTTTTGATGAGATGGTATCTCGTATCAAGAAAGACGATGAGTCTGTACCATATCTGAAGAATGGATACTACTACTATTCGCGCTATGAAAAAGATAAAGAATATCGAATACACTGCAGAAAAAAAAGCTCGTTAGATGCCAACGAAGAAATATTGCTGGATGAAAATATTTTAGCTAAAGGGTACGACTACTTTTCAATTGGCGGCATGTCAATCAGTCCAAACAATAAATGGCTTGCCTTTGGTGTCGATACCGTGAGCAGAAGAGTTTACGAAATACGATTCAAGAGTTTAGAGACAGGAGACATTCTCGATGAAACTATTGAAAACAGTACTGGCGGAGTAGCTTGGGCAAACGACAATGAAACTGTGTTCTACACTAGTAAAAATGAAACCACATTGCTTGGTGAAAAAATATGGCGCCATAAAATTGGTTCAAATAATTCAGATGAAATGGTATATCATGAAACTGATGAAACATTTTATAATGGTGTTTACCGCTCGAAATCTGGAAAATTCATTATTATTTATCACTCAAGTACGCTAATCACAGACTATCAAATTTTAAATGCCGATAATCCGGATGGTAAATTTACCCGTTTTACCCCAAGAGATTTTGATCACGAATACAGTATAGATCATTATAACGACAAATTTTATATTATCACAAATTGGAAAGCTAAGAATAATCGTCTCATGCAAACGCCTGATACAAAAACCAATATTGCTAATTGGAGAGAAGTCTTGCCGCAACGCGACACAGTCCACTTGTTGAGCCTTGAAGTGTTTAAGGATAATTTGGTTATAAATGAACGTAAAGAGGGTTTGCGACAACTTCGAATAATCAATCAACAAACCGGAAACGATGGATATATTGAATTTGACGAAGAAACCTATACGTCATGGATCTCGGTCAATGAAGAGTTCGAAACAGATATTTTACGCTTTTCTTATTCATCGTTAGTTACCCCTACTTCAACTTATGATTACAATATGGACTCAGGAGAACGTACACTATTAAAGCAAAATGAAGTGATAGGAGGGTATGATTCAAAAAAATATATGTCAAAACGAATGTATGCAACTGCTCGTGATGGCAAAACTGTCCCTATTTCAATTGTCTATCGTTCTGATATGAAAGAAAATGCAGCTCAAAATCTCTTGCTCTATGGTTACGGTGCCTACGGAAATACAATTGACCCTTTTTTTAGCTCGTCTAGGCTAAGTTTGCTTGACAGAGGATTTATTTATGCTATTGCGCACATTCGTGGTGGGCAAGTATACGGAAGGCAGTCCTATGATGATGGAAAGATGTTAAATAAAAAAAATACGTTCTATGATTTTATTGATGCTGGAAAATTTTTAGTAGATGAAAAAATTACAAATTCAGATAAGCTATATGCATTAGGTGGAAGCGCTGGCGGGTTACTCATTGGAGCGGTAGTGAATATGGAGCCTTCACTATGGAGAGGTGCGATAGCCGCCGTCCCATTTGTCGACGCAGTTACAACAATGGCAGATCCAACGATACCACTTACAACAGGTGAGTGGAAAGAATGGGGAGACCCAAGAGAAAAAAAATATTACGATTATATTCTTTCGTATTCACCTTACGATCAAATCAAAGATACTGAATTTCCAAACCTACTAGTCACATCTGGCTATTTTGATTCGCAGGTCCAATACTGGGAACCCCTCAAATACGTAGCAAAGCTTAGAGATGCATGGCAGGGTCAGAACAAACTATACTTACATATGAATATGGAAGCTGGTCACAGCGGAAAATCGGGAAGATTTCGTAGGTATAGAGAATCTGCTTTAGAATATGCTTTTTTATTAGATCTAAGTGGAATAAAAAAATAGCCATTTCCTTTGTAAATCAACTTATACGCAGTAAATTTAATTGAAATGAAAAAAGTCATAACAGTAAGCGCAGTTTTTTTTCTAAGTATTTTTCTTCAAGGATGCTATACTCAGCTAGCTATGTTCTATCCAGACCCTGAAATAGAAACAAATGAAGAAGAGCAATTTTACGATACTTACAATCGGGCTTTGCCTAGCTTGAAAGCTGAATCATACGCTCAAGACGGAAGAGCAGCGATGCCGCTTTCATACTCTACTATGCAACGCAGATTTTACTCACCCTATTCAGCTTATTCCGGATTTGATGGCTATTACGACCCTTTTTATTATTCTAACCCCTTTTATACAGGATTAAATGGTTACAGATACGGGTATGGTTACAATAGTTACAATAGTTATGGATATGCTCCATATCTTTATACAACTGATACTGTTGGTTATGGTTCACTCATCCCTACAGGATTTAGAGAAAAAAGAAGTTTTTTAAGAGACAGATCGCAGGGAGCAACCACCTTGCTTCAAACAACTAGATCATCTCAATCATCCAATACTGATACCAATTCATCGTACACAAATAGTACCGCTGTATCTTCATCGCGATCTTCTTCCAGTTATTCATCTAGTAGCTCCTCAAGTTCGAAATCGTCTTCATCTTCCAGGTCATCTGGCGGAAGACGTGCCACTAAAAGAAGATAAGCTATATTTTAAAACTAGAAAAAATGAAAAAATATATTTTCATTATTTTCACAATATCCCCTTTGGTACTACGAGCTCAGTCAGCATCAGAAGCAATTCATATTGTTGAAAATGAAGTTGGATACGGTGCTCGATCCTTAGCCATGGGGGGTGCTTTTGCGCCACTTGGCGATGGTCCCGCCGGTATGTATTGGAATCCCGCTGGACTTGCTGATATAAAAAATGGCTCCCTTTACTTTGAATCGTATTTTTTACGCTATAGAAATAATACTTCATATTTAGAAAAGCTCCATGTTAACCCTTTTAATCTTTCGCGATTCAATGGCATTGGTGCAATATATCCGATTGCAACAGTAAGAGGAAGTTTTGTGATTGGTTTGGGTTTTAACCGCATACACCATTATGATGACTTGATGTCCTTTTCAGGCTATAGCAATGTCAACAACGGCTTAGAGTTTCCGATCAATGTTGACGGACAATTGTTAAACTATAGATTCGATCAGGGCGTTCAGCGGTATGAAAAAATAATGAGCAACGGAGCTCGTGATCAAATAACATTTTCTTTTGGACTAGCATTATCTCCTGATCTTGCTGCTGGATTATCAATTTCAAGAATGTCGGGAGACGAAAGCTATGATTTTGAATTTTTACAACAAGACGTTGCAGACAATTTTCAAGAGTTTCCGTCTGACTTTATGAACTATGAACTTTTTCAAAGCCTCAGCACAAAAACTAAAGCAATGAATATACGCGCTGGCTTGAAATATAATTTTTCTCCTTTTCGATTTGGCTTTAGTGTAGCCCTTCCTTATAATATTAGCGTTGAGGAAAACCATGGAACTCAAGAAAGACTTATTTTTGATAATTCAGATTATAGCGATGCAATTCAGTTAGGCTATTATGATTATAAGATTTTAATGCCAGCTACAATTGATTTTGGTGCAGCATTAGTAACAGAGTCCAATCTTACGATCTCAATGGCTTTTAGAATTCAAGATTGGAGTAAAATGCAATTCAATTTAAAAGATTTTGCTTCAGATTCTGATGAGTATATCATCTTAAAAAATGAAAATGAAGCAATTGTTGAAGACTATAAAAATGTTTATCAGCTTCGTTTTGGCGGAGAGTACCTATTTCCAATAACTAGTACTTTTGGATGCGTAGTTCGATTTGGTCTAGCATATATCCCCTCACCAAAAACCAGCGGGTCAGAAGATAAAGCTGTAACATCGGTTGGTTTAGGAGTCCCTATTTACAATAGATTCATATTTGATATGGCTTATTTATTTTCATACCAAAAAAAAGAATCAAGCGATGCTTATGTCCCTTCATATGTTGATGAAGAAATAAATAAAAACCAATTTTTATTTAATTTATCCTATTTATTTTAGAAATAAGTAATTTATTTATATTTGGAAATTGATGTTTAGCTCGACTAACTTTGCGAGCCTCAAATCATTAATTTATACATAGTGGCTCGGTAGCTCAGTTGGTAGAGCAGAGGACTGAAAATCCTTGTGTCGGCGGTTCAATTCCGTCCCGAGCCACAAATAAGAAAGACCACCATGTTAAAAATTCTATTTCAGCTATGTATTTTCAGTTGCGTATTGCTCTCACAAGAAAAAATATATTTTCAGCAAGAAGTTAATTATGAAATCGATGTGGTCTTAAATGATGATGACCACACGCTGTCAGCTTATGAAAAAATAAAATATAAAAATAATTCTCCGGATGAATTATCTTTTCTATGGTTTCATATATGGCCTAATGCCTACAAAGATGACTCTACTGCCTACGCAAAACAGGCAGGGTCGAACTCTCGATTTGCAAAATCAGATTCAATTGATCGAGGATTCATAGATAGTTTGGATTTTAGAGTTGATGGTAGAAAAATTGATTGGTCTTATCATCCTGAGTGGATCGATGTAGTAAAACTAAACTTAGCTAATATTTTAAAACCTAATGAAACGATTACTATTGAAACACCGTTTTTTGTGAAGTTGCCTGGTGAGGTGTTTTCTAGATTAGGACACACTGGAAAACATTATGAGATCACACAATGGTATCCAAAGCCAGCTGTTTATGACAAAAAAGGATGGCACCCGATGCCTTATTTAAATCAAGGTGAATTTTATTCAGAATTTGGAACATTTGATGTGAGGATTACACTTCCAAAAGATTACAAGGTAATGGCTACCGGTGATCTCGTTGATGGAGAAAGTGAATATGCATGGCTCGAAGGGCTCACCTCTAAAACAGACTCATTGAATAGCTTAACAAAAAAAGAGTTAAAAAAATGGATAAATGAGAATCAAAAGTCTAAGCCTAAAAAAGGGATAGATGTAAATGTCGGAAAATCTGATGACAACTCTTCTAAAAAAACAATAAGTGTAAGTTTAGGCGTATCAACAGTTTCCACAGAGGCATCTACCCAAGAATCATATACCTCCGAAAGAAAAACTCTTCATTTTAGACAAAAGAATGTTCATGATTTTGCATGGTTTGCTGATAAAAATTGGTTAGTTCAAAAAGGAGAACTGACTCTTCAAAATAGATCTGAGCCTATTACTCTATGGTCATTTTATCTTCCAAAAAATGCAGAGCTATGGCGAAACTCTATTGAATATCTCCATGACTCTGGATATTGGTTTAGTAAATACTATGGAGATTATCCCTACAATCACATTACAGCAGTTGATGGTGATCTATCCGCAGGAGGCGGTATGGAATATCCAAATATAACCGTCATTGCTTCTATGCCCAGCAAGGACTTACTTGAAATGGTCATAATGCACGAGGTTGGTCACAATTGGTTCTATGGAATCATAGGAACCAACGAGCGCTATTTTACCTGGATGGACGAAGGGTTAAACGACTACTCAAATATCAGGTATTGGCAAGACAAGTATAAAGATACAGATGAGCGATTTGTGTTAATTCCCCTGATTCAGGATAAGATTGGTATCGCTAAAAGTTTAAAATACAGTTGGGGGCTATCATATCTCTCATATGCCAGCTCGGCTAAAAGTGAAAAAGCTCAACCGTTAAATCTCAAGGCGGATGAATATACCCCTGAAAACTATGGATTGAATTATTCTAAAACAGGTGTTTTTACTCGCTTCCTACATCATTATTTAGGTGAGAATAAAATGGATGAGGTTATGCAAAAATACTATCAGAAATGGAAATACAAACATCCATATCCTGAGGATTTTCGTGCAGTTTTTGAAGAAAATATCAATAAAGATCTTAGTTGGTATTTTAATGGTGCACTAAAGACTACAGAGTACATCGATTTCTCTATTCGCAAAAAAGGTGCAAAGTATATTATTACTAATCACGGCACGATGAATTCTCCTGTTGAAGTCGTTTTCTATGATAAAGATAAAAATGAAATTGATCGAACTTGGATAGAAAAAATTGATGCAGAAATAGATATTCCAGCACCTGACGGAGCAAGGTACGCAATTATTGATCCTGATGAACATATGCCAGACATAAAGCGTGAAAATAACTCAACTAGAAGTAGTATAAAATTTCATTGGGTTTGGGATCAACCCACATATTTTGATCATGATATAAATTTCCTCCCATGGTTTAACGCTAATTACTATAATGGGCTTTCTACAGGATTAATGTTTTATAAAGGTGGAGCCCCTGGTTATTCTGGGACAACTGCTTTAGAGACAATGTGGGATTTTAAAAATAAAAAACCTGTTGGAAAAATATATAAATCATTCAATTTTGACGAAAATATTTTCAATGAATCAAGCTTCCAATTTAATGGCATGCGTTTACATGGTAACACTGGTGGAAAAGTAGTATATAATGGTAGAGTATCTAATGGGAGCACACACGATTTTACAGCGCTAGCAAGTCATAATATTATAGAAGCAGCCGCTTTAGATTCAAACCTTTATAGCTCAGGATCTTTTACGATATCTTCTTTACAATACGGTTTCAGCAAAGATATTAATGGATTGATTAATGATGTCTCATTTAAATCTGGTATAATGATTGGTAATAATTTTTCAAAGAGCTGGATAGAGGGGAAAACAAAGATTAATCCTCATAAAAATATCGATTTTAATATGCGTGGATGGGCAGGTGATTTTCATAATAGCAAGGAAATCCCAAATCAGTATCGTTCTCATCTAAGCGGTGGAATTGATCCAACATTCTCAAACTACATTTATGATAGAACAGGTCAGTCTAGTTTTGCTATAATGCAAAACCAATACATTCAAAGCGGGCCAGCTTTAAGAGGGCTTGTAAAAAAAGATGGTCTATACACTTCATCTGTATCCATGACTTGGGGCATTAATCTTGATTTAAAAACTCGTTTTTTGCCAAATATATTTTATGATACTGCGGGAGGAGATGATTATAAAAATACCTATACCGCTGCTGGCATTACTTTAGGTCCAATCATCATACCATTGTATCAAAGCTGGGAAGAGGTAGACCAAACTGCTAAGGATATAAGATGGGTATCAGATAGAATACGTGTTCAATTTAATTTAAATTTATCTTCTTTGTTGCAATAGCATAAGAATTGGTTTCTAAGGATCAGTTTTTTATATTACGTGACTTTTTTTAATCATTTACAGGAAATACAATGAAAAAACTTTTTAATATTTTTGTACTAACATCGTCACTGATATTTGCTCAGGATGCAGCGTCTGTCGCATCTGTGCAATTTAGCGGTACAGGTCTATCTGACCTCGAAACAAAAACACTTTATAATTATTTTATGGGAGAGCTTGAAAAAGCTAGCGATGGACCATTGCTTGCACAAGAAACAGTTGACCAATCCGTATCTTCGCTTGAGCTCACTACAACTGATTGTTTTAAGAAAGACTGTCTAATGGCAGCTCAAGATGCAACTTCTAGCAACGTATTCTTAGCAGGAACGCTCAAGTTCTCAAAAAGCAAATATCGCGTAAAATTGTATAAAGTTGACTCATCAAACCCTAGAAAAGCAAAGACCTATAGAGTTCGATATAAAGGTGATACTGATGGATTTATAACAGAGCTTGAAATACTAGCTTGGAAAGTCATGGGAAAAGAAGTGCCGAGCAGATTGAATGACAAGAGAAAACCAAACCAAGAAACTATGTTTGAGAAAATTGCTGAAAATCCATGGGCTCAAAGAGGTCTTGTTTTGGGTATAGCCGGCCTAGGTGCCTCTTCTTATGTTAAGAATACTGCGGGCGCTGCAACATCTCAGGAAAGAATTGATGACTTGAAGAAGAATGACCCAAATAATATTGGTATTAGCTCTCATGAAGCTAGTCGTGATGGTGCTAAAAGCACTGCTACATTATCGCTTGTTGTTACAGCTGCATCTTTAGCGTACGGTTATTTTGCTGGAGTTTTTACAGAGTAAATTTATCTTTTACAATATGCTGAGATGAGGTTAAATAGCTTTTTAATCTCATCTCGAGTATTAAAAAAGTGAATCGCGACTCTAAGGTCTCTTGGTTCATCAACTGGCGAAGTATAAGTATTTTTATTTAACCTCAATTCATTGTAAACATCCCATCCATTACAATTCCCAGGAAGCTTTAATACAAAAACACCTGATCTTTGCTTCTTATTAATTGGTGATGAAATTTTATATCCTCTTTCAGACCATTCTCTGATAGCGAAGTCAACTAAAAAATCGATTCGATCTATTATACGATCAATACCTATACCCTCATTCCAATGTAGCGCAGCATCAAAACCCGCAAACGTTGCAAGTGCCCGCGTTCCGAATTCAAATCTTCTAGCAGCGGGAATAAGTGTGAAGTTTCCGTTTTGATCCATTGTCTCATGGCTGTGAGAACCTGTCCATGTAAGCAATGTCTTATTGAGCATTTCCCTTCTACAGAAAAAGACACCTGTTCCTTTAGGGCCCATAATCCATTTATGACCACATGTACTATAATAATCTGATCCAAGATCATGAAAATTAAATGACGCACATAAAGGACCTTGCGCGCCATCAAGATGGTACCTGATTTTCTTTGAACGCAAAATCGTAGCTATTTCTTTTGATTCTTCAGCTGTGAGAGCTCTACCATTATTGCGCGATATGTGCGGTATGCTTACCATGCGTGTTTTTGAATCAATATTTGATTTGATTTCGCTTATTATGTTTGAGTTACTACCGAAATCCAAGCGATCTACAATTATCCCATATCTTTTTGAAAGAGAATACCATGGGATTGTATTGGCGGGATGTTCTTGGTTTGATATAAGGACTCGATCTCCTTTCTTCCAGTTTATTGCCCATGATGCAATATTTATTCCCTCGGACGTACTATGTGTGAGTGCAACCTCATCAGGGTAAGCATCAAACATGTCGGCTAGATGCTCCCTTAGCCTTGGTTCAACTTTACTCATTTTTGAATATATATTGGGGTCAACAGGGCCATTGTTTTGAAATGCTAAACTCTTTGAAACCGAATCCATTACTATTTTTGGCGATGGACCAATTCCAGCTGTTTGAAAAAAGGAACCACTAGTTGCAGGAATAGACCTTCTAGCTTTTCTTACCCAAGGATAGGTTGAGTTTTTATTGGGCTCACCAACTACATTCGAAATCATTAATGGACTTACGAACGGTAGAGTTGCACTTGTCTTTAAGAAATCTCTTCTCTTCATTTTAATTTATCTCAATTAAAGGCTTTCCCAAAATTTCTTCGTAGGGCTCTATTCCCAAACCAGGATTTATAGACGCACTCATCCTTCCATTCATTCTTTTTGGAGCTCCAGAAGCAATATCAACAGATACGTAGCTATTAAAATCAGTAGCTGTAAATAGCATTTTAGGATCAGTACTGTGTGAGAGGTGTGCGATAGCAGCAGTTACAATATCTCCTCCCCATGTATCTTCAATTGTCATGGCAATTCCAAGCTCGGTGCAGATATCTCTCGCTCTTGCTGCTTTGGTAATTCCACCAAATTTACTTATTTTAATATTTACAGCGTCCATAGCACCATCATAGTGTCCTCTAAGCAGCGATCTAAAATCATTGATACTTTCATCAAGAATGAAAGGATGATTGGTTTTTCTTCGAACTATAAGGCATTCATCATAGCTTAAGCATGGTTGTTCAATGTAAACGTCTATGTCTGATACAGCATTTACAACACGCAAAGCCTCATGCGCAAGCCACCCTGTATTTGCATCTGCTATTAACTTATCTCCCATTTCTAATTTTTCTGATGCTCGACGTATTCTCTCTATATCTTCATCCGGATTTCCTCCAACTTTCAGTTGAAATCTTCGATAACCTTCTTTTCGATATTTACTTATTTTCGAGGCCATAATCTCTGGCGCTTCCTGCGATATAGCTCTATAAAGCACAAAATCATCCCCATATACACCGCCTAATAGATTACTTACAGGAAGATTTGAGATTTTTCCTTTTATATCCCAACATGCAACATCAATTGGAGACTTAACATATGGATGGCCTTTTAAAGATTTGTCCATAACTTGATTTAAATAAAAAAGATTAGTTGCATCCAGTTCAATCAAATGAGGCCCCAGTTCTTTGATTCCTGCGCGAACGCCTTCGGCATAGGAAGGAAGATAAAATGGTCCCAGCGGACAGCACTCTCCGTAACCAATCATACCATCTTCTGTTTCTACTGCAACAACAGTTGAATCAAAAACTGAAACAGATTTCCCTTCTGACCAATTATAGGAACCTTCTTTTAATGGAAGATCTACCTGGTAGACTTTTATTTGTTTAATCTTATTCATTAGGATCTCTTTTATATTTTTGTTAAAAAATTTACAATTTTCTTATAAGTCAAGCTACTTGGTTACTGAACCTTAAGATGTTTAATCATGAAATCGTTTGCAAACTTGAAAGAGGCTTTTCTGTATTTTGGGTTCCCTCCCATTGTAGGCCCCTTGCCAGCACATAACCCCAATCCTATTTTTTGTCTGAAAGGGGTAGTCATAGGTATATTGAGAAAGTTCATTAGCACCGCTCCGTCATCTCTAATTTTAAATCTACAGTCAACAGTTTTGTAGGCATTCTCTTTTATAGTTACAGGGCTCTCTCTGTCAAATGAATGGTGTGATTCTGGATAAACAGTGATACCGATTTCAGATCCTGCTAACTTAGCATAGTCGGAAAGCTCTTTACATGCTGATGCTGGAACCCAACTATCTAGCTCTCCAATTAAAATATGCATTGGCGATTTAGTAAAAATAGGATTTTGAGGCTGAGCAATGCACGGAGGGTAAATCGAAAGGTGGGCTGCAAATGTATTTTGAGAATTTATTTTTTCAATTAAAGGTATCCAGCCTGAAAACAGAGCAACGCCGCCGCCTAAGCTCCAACCCATAATAGCTATTCGATTTTTATCGATTTTTGGATTCAAGGATATCTTATCGAGTGCGCGATAAGCATCTAATACCATTGTAGCAGTTGTGACTTCAACTTGCGATCCAACGGTTGACCTAACACCGCGACTAGAAAAACTTTGAAGTTCAAGAGTAGCTATTCCGGATTCTCTAAACATTTTAAGATACTCTAGATGATGTGAACCCCAATCAAGGCTACCCGCTACACCTATTACTAAAGGAAAAGGTCCATCTTCTTTTGGAAGTCTCAAGGTAGCTTGCACTTCTTGATTTTGCAAGTTTTCATAATTTGTGATTATATCTTTAAAGCCAAAAGGACTCGCGCTGTTAAAAGAAATCACTTCTTGGCTTGATACATGCGTTACTAATAAATTGAGTATTATGAGATAACTAAATTTCACAAGTAATTAATTGTTTCATAAGTAAAGGTACTACTTGAGTTATTTGCTTAACAAATAGTTATTTTACGACCCATTATTATCTATTAAGGAGAAAAAATGAAAAGTTTGTTTCTTAGATTAGTTTTTTTAATAACCATAATATATGCTAGTCAAAATGATACAACGCTGTCTTTCGATACTTCAGAGGGTACATTGATAAGCGTAGATATTTCTCCAAATGGCAAGACAATAGCCTTTGATTTGTTGGGTCATATATATTTAATGCCTTCAAATGGTGGAGCAGCAGAAGCTATCACAAAAGGAACTTCATGGAATATGTTTCCAAGGTTTAGTCCTAATGGAGAAAAAATATTATTTACATCTGACAGAAGCGGAAGCGATGATTTATGGGTACAGGATATTAAAACTGGTGAGATGAAAAATATTAGCAAAATGGATAGACCTGTTCATCAGGGAACATGGTCTACCAATGGAAAGCAAGTATTTGGTACAGCTTTAAATATGAAAGTCCGTCACCCAGTTTATGTATTTAACATGTATGGTGAAAAAAAAGAACTTATTCCTGCTGGATCACGATCGCCTGTAACACATTTTTCAATGCACCCAACCAATGACCTTATATACTTTGCCCATGGTGATGCGTCTTTATATCGAAGCGGGGATAGAATCAAAACCTATAACATGAAAAATGGTGAGATTCAAATCTATATAGACAGACCTGGCGGTGCAGCTAATCCAACTCTTTCTAAAGACGGAAAATTTTTAGCTTATGTCCATCGCGATGATAGGCAAACAGTTTTAGTAGTTAGGAATATCGAAACTAATGAAGAAAAAATTATAAATAGAAAACTTGATTACGATAGAATGGATAGCGGAAGTTTTTACGGCTCCTATACTAATATGAGCTGGCATCCAAATAATAAAGAGATTTTGATTTCATATGGTGGGGGAATTCATTCGGTAAATATAAAAACATTAAAAACGAGAAAAATAAAATTTACCGCAAAAGTTAAAAGACAAATAAAAGAAACTGTTCGTTTTAAAGTAGATATTCCTAAAGATGAAACCTACACTAGATCTCATCGTTGGTCACAGCAAACTCCTGCTGGAATATTGTATGAAACTCTTGGCGATCTCTATTTAAAAAATGGCTCTAAAATAAAAAATCTTACTAATTCATCAGATCATGAAACCAGTCCATATTATGATAATAAATCAAGAAAAGTGTATTATGCAGCGTGGAACGACAAAGAGATGGGTGCTATCTATCAAATTGACTTAAGTGGAAATAAAAAGAAAAAAATCACTCAAAAATCAAGCCAGTATGGATCTGTTGTAGTATCAAACGACGGAGCTATAGCATATATACGAGGCGCTGGATCGCTAATGAATGGAGTTCATCTCGAAAAGCAAAATGATTTTGAATTAGTATTAAATATCGACGGCTCTGAAAAGGTGCTTGCTTCTATTACGTGGAGTAGTAATAGGTATGCAAAAAGACCTCCAACCATTTACTTCGGCAAAGATAATCGAGTGTATTTTTCAGATTATGTTGGAGACATTTTAACCTTAAAATCAATCTCAAGATCAGGACTTGATGAAAAAGAAATATACAAATTTCCACATGCAACAAGAGCGATCATATCACCCAATATGGATTGGATTGCTTTTAGAGAATATCATAGAAGTTTTATTACCCCTTTTGAATATTTTGGCAAACCAACATCGGTCAGCGCAGAAGATGGCCTTGACTTCACTCAGCGCGTAGATAAAAACCACGATGGAGACTTTATGTCTTGGTCACCAGATGGAAAATCTTTGCTTTGGACCCGCGGTAAATATCATTATGAGAAATCTTTAAGCGCAATCATTGAAAAAAAATCCAAGCTAACAAAAAATGATATATCTTTTTCGTATGATATTAATAAACCGGCCGGTACAATAGTTTTTAAGAACGTCAGAGTCTTAACAATGAATAAGGATAAAGATATTCTTGAAGGAGTTTCAATCCTTGTGAGAAATAATAGAATCATCAGTGTAGGAGATGATATCAGAGTTCCAAAATCCGCAAAAGTTTTTGATATGGAAGGAATGACTATAATGCCGGGAATGTTTGATGCGCATGGCCATTACGGTAGCCCAATTTCTGCTTTAAATGTAATTGAGCAGAATCTTTACGGACTTAAAGCAAATCTTGCCTACGGAGTAACAACAATGTATGATGTTTATGGCACTACTCAGAAAGATTTTTGGGTTTCAGACATGTTACAAAAAGGCGACCTTGATGGGCCAAGAATTTTTTCAGTGGGAGATCCAATTTTTGTTACTAAATATCGCACAAAAATGTATCGACCAATAGAAACACTAAGCGATGCTTTAGAACATGTTCAATTTAATAAAGATCACGGTGCGACTGCAGTAAAAGACTATTCAAACCATAATAGAATAGCGAGAAAGCACCTCGTTGAGGCCTCGCGACAACTAGGCATTAATGTTGTCAGCGAATCTTTTTCAAATCCTCAGATGAACCTAACGCAATTGGTTGATGGCTTTACTGGGCTAGAACATACAATGGGCTTAGAGCCAATATATGAGGATGTGATAAAACTATTAAAAAGTACATCTTTGGGAATAACTCCTACTCTTGTAGTGGTATACAATGGACCATCTGGTGAAACTTATTTCCATCAAACGGAACGTTTGTGGGAGGATATCAAACTTTTAAATTTTTTCAAGAAAGAAGACCTTATAAGACTTCGTAGACCTACGCATTATTGGCCAGATGATCACTATACTGCACAAATGGGAATAACCTTAAAAAAGCTTTATGATAGGGGTGTAAATATGCATATGGGTGCCCATGGTCAAATGATGGGACTGGGTGCACATTGGGAAATGGAATTATTTACTCACGGAAGTTTTTCGAATTATGATGCTATTGAAATTGCAACAATCAATGGTTTTAAGCATCATGGTCTTGATCACATACTTGGATCAATTGAGCCTGGAAAACTCGCAGATTTTGTTATTATGCGAAAAAATCCACTTGAGAGTATTAGAAATACTAGATCTATCGAGTACGTTGTTAAGAACGGAGTGGTTTATAGTGGTAAGGATGCATCAAGAGTGTTTCCAAATCCAAAACCCTCTGAAAAGCTTTACTTTAAAAAATAAATATCAGAGAAAATTGCGATATCAAAGCAATTGTCTTTTATGTAGAAATCCTTTTGTAGTGTAAATTTTCATATGAAAAAAATATTCTTTTTTCTGAAGAGTAATTTAGAAGAAATCAATCCACGATCTAATATAAGCTCTCTGAGTTCTAATATTAAGGGTGACATACTAGCAGGAATAACAGTTGGCGTCATAGCACTACCTCTTGCTCTTGCTTTTGGAGAGATTTCTCAACTAGGTCCCGTTGCTGGGATTTGGGGTGCTGTAGCTGGTGGAATAGTTGGAGGTCTGTTCGGAGGATGCATGGTTGGTGTTAGCGGCCCAACGGCACCAAAAGCTGCTCAGATTGCGGGTTTTATGACCTTTTTCGTTATTGGAGAGCTTAATACTCCAGATCTGACTGCAGCATTTTCCATTATATTTTTAAGCGGGTTAATCTTAGTAATGATTTCACTTTTAAAAATTTCAAGATTCATTCATTATACTCCTTACCCAGTTATAGCTGGGTTTATGTGTGGCATAGGAGTTATAGTTATCCTTACTCAAGTAAATGCTTTTGTTGGCCTTGAAGTGCAATCAAGTATTCATGATGTCATTTTTAATATGACTAATACGCTTCAAAATTACAATTCAGAAGCCTTATCGGTGTCTCTGCCGTGCTTAATGTTATTGTTTTTATGGCCTTTTATTACAAAAAAAGTAGAAAGACTCTCAGCAATTCCAGCTCCTCTGTCTGCATTAATAATCGGTACGAGCATAGCTTATTTTATGAATTTAAATATACCGTATATTGGTGATAAAATGGGTAGTACCTCAGAAAGTGAAGTTTTTAATTTTTACATCCCCAACTTTACTAGAATAAGTGAATTTTTTCTTCCAGCTATGGCATTAGCTGGTCTGGCTATTTTAGACAGCTTGCTGAGCTGCAAGGTTGCTGATAATTTAACCAACACTCGCCATAGTAGTGATCGTGAGACATTCGGTCAAGGTATGGCAAATATGGCAGCAGGTCTTTTTGGAGGCGTTACTACAGCTACAGCCACAATGCGAACAGTCGCTAATATAAAATTTGGAGCTAAGACCCCTTTAGCATCAATAGTGCACGGTCTTACGCTCTTAGCAATTTTGCTTGGATTGGGGTCATTAGTTGCTCTTATCCCTACAGCTTGTTTAGCAGCTATTCTGTTTAAGGTTGGCGTTGAAATTATGGACTACAGGATTTTACCATTTTTAAAAAAACTTCCATTAACAGATCTATTCGTATTTGGTATAGTATTGTTTGTCACAGTTTTTGAAGATTTGATGGTTGCTATAACAATTGGTATAATTTTTGCGATTATTAGTCGTAGGAATGAAATAATAGACAATGTAAAGACTAAACCTAGGAATTCAGTAAGTGGTTTGGCGGGAACTGAATTTGAACCTAAAGACTCTGATAGTCATATGTTAGATGAATTACCGATACGAGTTTTAAAGCCAATAGGCCCCTTATTTTTTGGCTCTGTAGAACCAATGATTGAATCATATATTCGTACAAAAGAACATGAGTTATTAATCGTGGATTTAACCAAGGTATCCATGATTGATTTAACAGGTGCTTTTGCGCTAGAAGATCTAATTAAAAATTCTATAAAAAAAAATACAGAAATACTTATTACTAACATTAATCCTAAGATAGAAAGAATTTTACAAGACTTAGATTTTGATAGAAATGTTGGAGTAAGCAATTTTCATGTCTCGAAAAAAACCATAATGCCTATCTTAGAAAAGCGTTATGATTTTCTATCAAGATCACAGCTATAGTTTGATTATTTTATGAATATAGTTTTACTAGAGCCTTATTTTTCTGGTTCCCATAAATCTTGGGCTTTGGGGTTGCAACGTTACAGTAGGCATAAAATTAAAATTATTTCTCTACCTGGAAAATTTTGGAAATGGAGAATGAGAGGGGGTGCGATCACTTTAGCGAATGATTTTATTAAGTCGAGTCATAAAGCAGATGCTATACTTGCAACAGATATGCTAGACCTTACAACGTTTCTAAGTCTTACCAGGTCGAGCACCTCAAAAATTCCAGTAGCGATATATTTTCATGAAAACCAACTCTCCTATCCTTTGCCAAAAAATGATAACGATTTACAAAATAAACATAACCGTCATTATGGATTTATTAACATTTGTTCGGCTCTAGCTGCAGATCATGTATTGTTTAATTCAAATTACCATAATGAATCATTTCAAAATGAAGGATTAAAATTTTTAAAGAATTTCCCTGATAACAATGAATTAGAAACGATGGAAATCATTCAAAAAAAGAGCAAAGTGCTCTATCTAGGAATGGATCTGTCAAGATTTAATATTCATGAAAATATCAAAAAAAAGGACCCACTAATTTTATGGAATCATAGATGGGAATATGATAAAAACCCCGAGCCATTTATTAGAAATCTTTATAAGCTGAAGGATGATGGTTTAAGTTTTAAAGTTGCATTTTTGGGTGAAAGTTTTGATTCAAAACCTTATATTTTTGAAGAAGCAAAAACTAGGCTTAAAGATCAAATCGTTCATTATGGATATTGTAATGATTTTTCAGATTATGCAAAATGGATTTGGCGCGCTGATATTTTACCGGTGACAAGCAATCAAGACTTTTTTGGTGGTAGTGTAGTTGAATCAATGTATTGCAATACATATCCATTGTTGCCGAATAGATTAACATATCCGGAGCTATTGCCAAAAGAATTGCATCCAAAACATATATATGCAGATAATGAAGACCTGTACAGTAAACTTAAAAATTGTGTACTAAATATAGACGAGACCCGAAAGTTTTCACAAAAAAAGATTTTTTCTTTTTATGATTGGAAAAACATTATTGAAAGCTACGATGATCTTTTTGAATCATTTATTAATTAGCCCTGTTTAAGCTCAAAGCTAATATCTTGATTTATCATATCAATTTGACTCACTTTAATATTTATTTTTTCACCGACTCCGAATTTACTTTTTGAATATTTTCCTAAAAGAGTAAGTTTATTAGACGCTAGTACATAAACATCTTTGGGAAGATTTTTTATGTCAATTTTTCCTGTTATTTCGGTTGAAGTTTCGTTGACTACCAAGTATTTAGATTTAATATCTATAATTACGCCCTGAAGGCTTTTATCGATTCGTGATTCAAGCCAGCGTAATCCTTTTAGCCTCAAGTAGTCTCTTGAGGCTAGCTTGGCTTTTTCCTCACCAGAATTACAAAAATCAATAGATTCCATAATATTGGCTTTTTTTTTCATCTGTTTTTTAAGCAACCTATGCACTAAAAGATCAGAATATCTCCTAATAGGACTCGTGAAATGCGTATATTCATCAAAACCTAGTCCATAATGCCCAATATTTTTAGATGAATAAAATGCTTTTTTCATTTTTCTTATTAAAAGAAATGATATAATGCCACGAGTGCTTTTATCATTAATTTTTTTTAAAAATTCATTTATTGAAATTGCATTCAGTTTTTTTGATACTATCTTTTGTTTTGAGAACTTTGCCATAATATCTTTTATATAATTTTCATTTTTTAGAGATGGCATGTCATGATTTCGATATAGACCTAAATCGTGTGAGTCACTATTCATATTGATAATTTTTCTTGCAGCAACTTTATTTGCAATCAACATACATTCTTCAACAATCTTATGTGATCTACCTCTTTCTTTTTTAGTAAGTTGATTTGGATTATACACAACTTCTCGGTGATCTAAATTAAATGCATTTTTTAACCGTTTACTTTTTAAGGCATTAGTAAGTTTATCAAAAATTTGTAACGAAGCCGCATAAGGACTGGTATCTAATTTATTTAATATGCTGGAAGCTTCACTATAGGTAAATCTCTTGTTACTTTTAATAATTGATTCAAAAAAAGAATAATTCTTTATTGAGTATTTATCGTCTAACTCTATTCTTAATGACATTGCTAATCTTTTTTTATTTGGTACGAGTGAACATAAATCTGTTGAAAGAATTTTTGGCAACATATGAAAAACTTTTTCTGGAAAATAATAACTGTTTCCTCGCAGCTTAGCAGCCATATCAACAGAATCACCTTCTTTTACGTATGCTGATACGTCAGCAATATGAACAAATAAATAGTACCCTTTATCTTTTTTAATGACACTTATTGCATCATCAAAGTCACCTGCATCATCTGGATCTATTGTAATTGTTACTAAATCTGTTAGATCTTTTCTTTTATCGTTATTGTTCTCAAGTATAGATTTGTATTCATTGCCCACTTTAGCATTAATTGGGATCTTAGGTAAATTATTTAGCTTATATCTCCTAGTAATAAATAAAAAGTCATTGTTGATATTTTCTTTTGTCGATACTAGCGATATAATCTTAGCGTATGCTGTTTTATGATTTTCTCGCCAATCAAGGATTTTTATTTTTACAATATCTCCTGCAGTAGCGTCAGTATTGTTTTGCTTGATTGAGATTGATTTTGATTGGTGTGGGTAGAGAGATGCCTTTAAGCTATTCCTTTTCAAAAAAAGCTTAACGGTAAATGTCTTACTATTCCTTTTTACAATGCTTTCAACTTTAGCTTTTGTTTGATTTTGTCTGTTGTCAGTTATTCCAACTTTAACGGTGTCTCCATCAAGAGCACCTTTTAGATAGACATGACCAATATAATATCGATTTCCAGAGTACTCATTTGTGACATATCCACCTCGATCAACAATATTTATCTTAGAAATAAATGAGGAAAGCAATGTTTAGTTCTTCATTGTGTTTTATTAAAAACTTTGCGTCAAGCTATATCTTATTTTTGTTCGATAAGGTAAGTTCCCTTTGTTACTTTAAACCCTTTTTTAGACCAGGTAGCTATCTCAGGATTATTTCCTTTTCTTTCTCTAATAGACGCACAACCAACATCACCATTTTTTCCAAGAGCGACAATTTTATCATTAAAATTAACCTTAGAAGGTCCGCCATTTATATCAACAATACGCTTACACACTTCTTCGCAAGCTTCTTGTGGGCTTCTACCGTTGCGCATTAACTCCACCCCTAAAAATGATCCACACGACCTTATCATTTCTTCACCTCTTCCTGTGGCTCCAACAGCTCCTACCTCATTATCTACATAAAGACCTGCCCCAATAATTGGAGAGTCCCCAACTCTACCTGGAATTTTCCATGCTAATCCACTTGTCGTTGTGATTCCAGCAATGTCTCCATCACTACTAAGGCCCAAAACATTTATTGTGCCAGTTGTTCTTTTTCCTGAATCACCGCTACCTATTGGAGGAAGATAATCATCCTTATCTGAAAGATTTTCTCGCCACTTCACCCAGATCTTTCTAGTTTTTTCAGTTAATAAATTTTCAATTTTAAAACCATGCATTTTTGCAAAATCCTGTGCCCCTTTTCCAACCAGATGGATGTGATCAGTCCTTTCCATAACTAGTCTAGCAACAGAGCTTGGTGTCTTAATTCCCTCAATGCAAGCAACAGAGCCACAATTATGATCCGATCCATTCATTATAGATGCATCTAATTGAACAATTCCGTTCATGTTTGGCAGCCCACCATACCCAACCGAAGTGTCATCAGGGTCTAGCTCAGTAACATTTGCAGAAAGTTCAATAGCGTCTAAAAGTGAACCACTTTTCCTTAAAATCTCCCAACCAGGTCTTAACACTTTTTTACCCCATTTTTCCCCTCTACTACAAAGTAAAATAGGATTATTCTTGGTAGTTGATCCTGATTTTGCAAGCAAGCCAGTGCTTAGAGCTGGTAAAGAAATACCTAGCGCTGAAATAGATTTAATAAATTTTCTTCGATCAATCATTTGATTTAACTCCTTTTGAAATATCTTGTTAGGGTATAAAGCATCAGTAATCTAAATCAAATTATTATGATTATGACAGGTAAATAGATTTATCTAATTTATAAAATACTTTTTCTGAATTTATGCCTCATTCTAAGCCCATATCTTTAAAAGATGTTTTTCAACTTTGGCTTCCATTAGCTGGAAGCTGGTTATTAATGGGAATAGAATCCCCAATGCTTGCTGCTTTTGTTGCAAGAATGGTCTCTCCAGAAATTACACTTGCTACATGGGGCTCGCTTGTATACCCAATCTCGCTCGTAGTTGAAGGTCCAATCATTATGCTGCTTACGGCTAGTACTGCACTTGCAAAAGATCTAATTGCTTATCAAAAATTATTTAAATATATGATTTTCATGTCTTTGACCCTTTCACTCATCCATATATTAATAGCATTTACCCCACTTTTCTTTTTTGTTGCTGAAGATTTGATGAACGTTCCAAAGTCGCTTTTATTGCCTGGTAAAATAGGGCTCCAAATAATGACTCCCTGGACATTAATGATCGCGTGGAGGAGGCTTAATCAGGGAGTCATGATAAGACACGGTAGCTCAAATTTGGTTGCTATTGGAACATTCATTAGATTGGCATCTCTGGTATTAGTGTTGTCGTATGGCAGATGGTTTACAAATTTTTCAGGTATAATTGTTGGTGCTTCAGCGGTTGCTATAGCTGTAAGTGCGGAAGCTATTTATGCCCAGGTAGCTGTACGAAGAATTCTAAAAGAAATGTCTCATCAATCAATTGAACCAAATCAGATTACCCGAAAAAGCTTTATGAAATTTTATTTACCTCTAGCAATTACACCGCTCGCATCTTTATTAATTCATCCGGTTGGTGCTGCTGGAATGAGCAGAATGCCAGAAGCCCTACCTTCTTTAGCGGCATGGCCGGTAGTTTATGGACTTGTATTCATAACAAGGTCTTTGGGTTTTGCTTTTAATGAAGTTGTTGTTGCTCTGCTGCCACGTCCCAATGGAAAGCTTGAGCTCTTAAGATTTACACGAATCTTAGCGATATCGACTAGTGCATTTTTAGCTTTACTAGCTTTAACACCATTGGGTAGCTTTTGGTTTTTATATGTATCAGGACTTTCTGAGGAACTAGCCTATTTATCTTCAGTAACACTAATTTTTGCTGTACTTATGCCTGGTTATCAAGCTTATCAAGCATGGTACAGCGGTCTTTTAATTAATGAAAGCAAAACAAGCGGCATTAGTTATGCTGTGCTAGTTTATGCAATAATAGCTATTATAGGATTATGGATTGGAGCACATCGCGCTACCTTTCCAGGTATATATTGGGCAGTAAATGTTTTTGTTTTTGCAGGTCTTTCCCAAACACTATATTTAAGACATTCTTATAAAAAAATAGGATAGAAAATGGAAAAATTTGAACTCAAGGAGAATGTGACGATTAAAACTCCAGAAATTCATCAATCAGCTTTCATTGCAGATGGCGCAAAAGTTATTGGAGATGTGATTATGAAATCAGAGTCCTCAATTTGGTATAACACTGTAGTAAGAGCAGATATAAATCAAATCGTTGTTGGTAAACGTTCTAATATTCAAGATAATAGCGTTTTACATCTTGAAAATGATCAAGGTGTAATTATTGGTGATGATGTAACTATTGGTCATAATGCAATAATACATGGCTGCACAATAAACGATGGAGCTTTGATAGGAATGGGTGCAATAATTATGAATGGAGCTATTATAGGTAAGGGTGCGGTAGTTGGAGCGGGTGCAATCGTGACTGAACATATGCACGTTCCTGATCTTGGACTAGTCGTGGGGATTCCAGGAAAAGTAATTAAAACTCTACCGGATAGTACATTTGAAAAAAACGTAAAATGGGCTAAAAAATATACTCAGCTTGCCTTTATTCATAAATCGCAAAATAATTAAAGTTTTAAAAAATAATAGAAATTATCATTTCTAAACTTATTAATGTTTCAATATATAATTTGTTGAGTGGTTCAGGTAAAATAAACTAGTTTCTTCATCAATTTTCGAGGTATTGATTGAAACTAGTTTTAGCAACCCATAATGATGGGAAAATTTTAGAGATGCAATATGCTCTGAGCGATATTGCGGTAGACTTGTTAACCCTTAAAGAATTTCCTCATATTGGTGAAATCCCGGAAACAGGAAGCACCCTAATTGAGAATGCATTCATTAAAGCAGAAACTGTCTTCATTGAAACGGGTATTTCTGCTCTGGCTGATGACACTGGGTTAGAAATTGACGTTTTAAATGGTGAGCCCGGGGTGTATTCTGCGCGATATGCAGGAGAGAATGCATCATACTTAGAGAATTGCGCAAAAGTATTAAACAAGCTAGATGGAACTAGAATTGAGGATCGAACCGCAAGGTTTCGAACTGTGATGGCCTATGTGGGAAAAAACGAAAAATTTCATTGCGAGGGGTCTGTCGATGGCTTAATTATTGATAAAAAGATCGGTAAAAATGGGTTCGGTTATGACCCTATATTTTACTACCCAAAACTAGAAAAAACGTTTGCAGAGCTAGATAAAAACGAAAAGAATAGTATTTCACATCGTGGTATAGCTTTACGTAACTTCTGTAAAATTCTTAAAAAGCAAAGAAACCCCAAAATATAAGGAGCTGACTATAGTATAAACGTTAACGGATTTAATTCACATTAGAATATAAAAAAGCGCCATCAGGCAATTGTTAACAATTAAATATAGGAGGTAGGTCTTTTGATTAAAAAGACTCTACAAGTCAGCTTAGTATTTTTGACGACCGTTTCGCGTGTGTTATACGGCCAACAAGATACGTCCATTACCGATATCTCTTCGCATTGGTATCCTATATCAAAATACGTCATACAGCCATTTGAAAAAAGCTCATACAGCTTGATTATGCCTTATGATTCTTCTACATACGAAAGCAGAAACTTAATAAAACTCCCATTTATAGTTATAAAAAAAACTGATATAGCAAAAGACTGGTCAACTATCGAATTAAAAGGAAAAATTCAAGGAAGGTCTTACTCTATACCTTTTGTTGCTCCTGTTGAATGGTATTTTGACAAAAAAATTCAGATCAATAGAAAGTTAGCGCTTGCCAAGGTTATAAATGATACCTCGCGCGTAATGGGAACGCAATCTCAGTTTTTACAAGACAACAGAGGAAGAGGGGTAGAGGTAATTGGTGTAAATGTTGGACAATTGGGAAGGGTATCGCTTTCAGCGAGAGGCAATGTAACTGTAAAAGGGAATCTTGTTTTTCAAGATCAAGAACTTATTCGTTCAAAAGTGAGTGAGACTAGAAATACTCATTTAAAGTTTGACCAAATGCAGAGAATCAGCGTTGAGGGAAAGGTTGGCGAACGAATTTCAGTTAACGTTGACCATGATTCAGAGCGTGATTTTAATTGGGAAAATAACATCCGCATTAATTATAAAGGCAAGGAGGATGATATTATCCAATCGGTAGATGCTGGAAATGTTTCCTTGGCATTGCCAGGATCACAATCTTTAATGGGGTCCGCTAATCATCAAGGACTTTTTGGAGTAAAAACAACTTCTAAATTTGGGCCAATGAATGTCACGGCTATTGCATCTGTTGTAAACACTGAGAAAAAATCTGAGCAATATAAGGGTACAAGCGAATCGCAAACTCAAGAAATTAAAGATTACAACTTTGTAAAAAATCAATATTTCTTTGTTCATGAATGGTTTAGAAATGGAGCTCAAACTTCACTTGGAGGGGCAGCTATTCAAATTCCTCCATTTTATCCTCTTAAAGAAGGGTTGCATCAAATTGGAAATATTGTAATTAGAAACTTTGAACTATATCAACTAGACCAGTCTACGAATTCAGAAACAAATCCAGGAACTGCTTATGCCAACTTAAATTCACCAGAAGAGAGCAATGATCAAACGGGAAATTTCAAGAGACTAGAGCAAGGTCAAGACTATACACTTAGTGAGGATCTCGGGTTTATTCGCTTACGTCAAAAAGCCACGGATGAAGTAATTGGTTGTACCTATGTAATTGCAGATCGTATTTCTGGTGAAACACTTTATGTAGTGGGTGAAGGGATCTCTCAAAACAATGAAGCTTTAAAGTTAAAAATGATAAAACCTAGGAATCTTAACCCTAGTCATCCGGTATGGCCATTGATGTTTAAGAATGTGTATTACCTTGGTACAAATAACATAAACAAAGATGGATTTGATTTACGAATAGTAAATGACCGATTAACAGTTCCAAGCCACTTAGACGAACAAGGTAACCCTTATATTACATTATTTGGATTAGACAGTTTGAATGAAAGCGGTCTGCGTGTTGCAGATCAAAAAATAGACTTAACAAATCCAAATATCATAAACCTTGTTAATGGAGAAATATTTTTTCCTTCATTTCACCCATTTGCTTCCGATACGATTTTAGATGGTAACCAAACTGAAGGACTTAAAGGGTCTCTTGGCGAAGGAAAGATGTATTTTTCAACACAAAGAACACAAATAAGCAATGATAGTAGGTTTACTGTAGAGGTAGATTATTCGAATCAAAGTTCTACTATAAATCTTGGTTTTATGATTGTTGAAGGAAGTGAGCAGGTCTCAAGGGGTGGCGTCCCGCTTAAGAGAGGAATAGATTATCAGGTTGATTATTTTAGTGGTACAATTGTTTTATCAGATAATATCGACCCTAATGCTGAGCTTAATGTGACATATGATAGACATCAATTTGTTAATTTTGACAAGAAAACTATTTTAGGAGTGAGATCTCAAATGGATTTTGGCGAAAATTCATTCATAGGAGGTACTGCGCTTTACTACAATCAATCTATTATGAATGAAAAAGTTGAAGTTGGATATGAGCCAATGCGAAATTTTATGTTTGGAGTAAATGGTAGGTTTAAACAAGATCTTCCTTTTGTAACACGCTCTTTAGATAAAATGCCTTTTATTGAAACCGATAAGCAGTCAGGTATTTCTTTTGAAGGGGAGTTTGCACAAATATTGCCTAATCCAAATCCAATTAATAATAGTGCAACCGGCGATGTTAATGGAGTAGCATATATTGATGATTTTGAAGGATCTAAAAGAACAACATCTATTCCAATACTACGTCGTTTTTGGAGAGAAGCTTCTGCCCCAATCGATATCTTAACCGGTGTATCATCACCTCAATATAACAGGGCAAAATTGCGTTGGTTTAATCCTTTTGCGCAAATACGAACAAAAGATATTTGGCCTAATCTATCAACTTCAATTCAAGCCCAGAATGAAACAACAGACATTTTAGTTTTGAGATATAATAAAAAATCTCATCAGGACGATATACCGAATGACTCATTATGGAGTGGAATAATAACACCTTTTCATTCGGGAGATTATGATCAAACCCAAACAAAGTTTTTTGAAATCTGGTTGCAAGGTGAAGGCGCTACGGTCTCAGTAGACCTTGGTCAGATAAGTGAGGATAGAGATGGAAATGGTAAATTAAATACCGAAGATATTCCAGTTGGGGGACTAATAGGGGATGGGATTTTAGATGATGAGGAGGATATTGGTCTTGATGGGTGTAGTGATGAATATGAAAATGGCTGGGGTGGATGTTTAGACCCTTCAGGTTTATCATATTTAGACTATTTAAGTCAAAATGAAGAAATACTAATTAATGCCAATAGCGACATTTTATCTGATGATCCAAATGATGATAATTGGGAGTATGTTGAAGGTAGCAATGATTATACTAAAATTAATGGAACTGAAAATAATGCTCTAGATGCGGGGAGATATCCGGACACCGAGGATTTAGATAGAACAGGGTTTTTAGATAGAACAAACGACTATTTTACAAAATCCTTCTCCTTGTCTGATACAACATATTTGGCAGGACAGACAAAAACCAAGAATGGTGAATTAACAGGATGGAAGCTATACAGAATACCACTTAATGATTTTGAAACAACTAACAACCTAAAAGATAAATCTTGGGACAATATTCATCATTTGCGTTTAAGGTTAAGTAATACAGATAAAACCACAACAGTTTATGTGGCAAAAATTGAATTAGTTGGAAATGAGTGGCAGGAACTTGGTATTGCCTCAGATACGTCCGGAGTATACATTAAAGAAAATGCTGATTCACTATTTTCGATTTCAGTAATCAATACGGATGACAACGCAAACTATAAACCTCCGCAAGGAGTTCAGGGTGAATTTGATAGAATAAACCAGATTCGCTCCAAAGAGCAATCTCTTGTGATGAATTTCAATAATCTTCCTTCAAATACAAGAGGCGCAGCAATGAAAACGCTTATGTCTTTAAGTGGTGAACGCGCACAAAGCTATTTATCCTACGATCGAATGAAAATGTATGTTTACGGATCAAGCCCATGGATAACGAATGAAAAGTCCGACGTACAGATGTTTATGCGCTTCGGATTTGGAGAAAATTATTATGAAATATCACAGCCAGTTTATGATGGGTGGGATGAGTCATTAAACAGGAACTCAATAAATCTAGATTTAAAATGGTTAACCAGTTTAAAGCTCCAAGATTCAACATCAATAAAAAAATATAATTCATCAGATATTTTTAAAGATTCTACAAACACTAAAGAATATTTATTTACAGATGAGCTTGGAGTCAAAACTGGAAAAGCGATTAGAATAAAAGGACAACCCTCTCTAAATAGGATTCAGTATTTTGTTGTAGGTGTACAAAATCAATCTGGAATACCTATTTCGGGAGAAGTTTGGCTTGATGAATTAAGACTAAGCGGTGTAAAAAGAGACAAAGGTGTATCGATGAGGCTGCAAAGCCGATTTAATTTTGCGGATTTAGTGAATACAACTTTTGCCTACAGGAGGCAAGATGCTGATTTTCATACGCTTCAAAAAAGATTGGGATCTAACCGTTCAAATGAAAGTTTAAATATCAATGCAGGATTTAATCTTGATAAACTTATGCCATCTGAGTGGGGAATAAAAGTACCTATCACAACAAGTTTTGCTCAGGCGATTAATAAGCCAAAATATTTTCCAGGACAGGATGTTCTTGTAAATCAATCAGCGCCACCGGATTCAATTTTAAATATTAATAACTCGTTAAGCATGAATATATCTGCTTCTAAAACCTCTAAATCTGATAACAAAATCGTTAGCTATACGCTAGATAAAATTAAAACTAGGTTCAGCATGAACAGGAGATTAGCATCAAACGAAATTCAGAAAGAAGTTTCGAATGAATCATATTCAGGAGGATTGAGCTATGCTTTACCTTTTGGAAGAAATAATTACATAATGCCTTTAAAGTGGATGTCATCAATTCCATGGTTAGGAGAAAAGTTGGGGGGAACACATTTATACTACACACCAAGCGTATTGAATGCAACTGTAAACTATAACGAACAGCTATCTCAACGCACACCAAGGAAAGGAGAAAAATCGCCTGATGACTATAACTTTGGACTTAGTCAAGCTTACACAATGGACTACAAGCTCACAGAAATGATATCAACAAAATATAGTAGATCGGTTAACAGTAATATGGCAGAATCAAGAGGTTATCAGTTAAATTCGATTATTAAAGGCGATGTAGGATTTATTTCAGATATTAATGAAAATTTTAATTCATCTTTCTCCCCTGTTATTTTTGATTGGCTCAAACCTTCATTTAGCTACTCTTCCAATTATAGGTGGAATAAGTCGAGGGATAAGAATATTGAGGGTTCAAATATATCAAGTCAGCTTAGATTATCATCAGGTGTTACATTATCGCCAACTCGCTTGATAGAAATTTTTTATAAACCCTCAACAGTAAGAAGTGCGCCTGTACGAACTACAACAAGGAAATCAGCTTCACGGTCTCGTAGACGTGTCCCTGGTAAAAATACTTCAAACAAAGATACAGCATTTGATGATTCGTACGAAGAAACGGAAGAGATAAAACCTAAAAAAGTAAAAAAAGAAAAGGAAAATAAAATCCTCAATACTGTGCATGGAGTTACAAAAAAGTTTAGCCCTATTAACATTTCATATAATGAAAATTTCAATAAAACTGGATTAGGTGTTTTAGGGGAGACTCCATTTGCATATCGGTTGGGATTTGAGAGGGACCACGGCCAAGAGCACTCTGGTCAAGTAGGTTCTAATACAGGAAACTTTGACCGTAAGCGAGATTTTTCAATACGTTCTGGAGTATCGTTGACCAGAATGATTAATGTAGCATTTAACTATGCACAAAATGTTTCAAGTAATTTGAGAGGATCGGGATTAGAGCAAAGATCAGTTTCAAGGGACTACTTATCTTATGGGCAGTATCTTGAAAATGGTTTTCCATTTCTTGGTTGGTCCGTTAGACTTACAGGGCTTGAAAGAAACAAATTTTTAAGTAAGTACGTTAATTCTTTAAGTTTTGATCATGCAACTACTGGAAAAGAAAGCAGGTCGTGGCAATTTGATCAATTTTCAGGGCCACCAATCTCATTTTTCGCTATAGATGATTTTATTTCTGCTTATGGAGAAAACCAAAGAACTTCACGAGTAAATATGAATTTTGCACCTTTATTAGGAGCAACAATTGCACTAAAAAAAGGTGTTTCTGTTAATATGAGACACAATCGTACAATGTCAAAAGAAGTTACAGCTAATGGTGGTCAGAAAATCTTTAACGATCAATCATATCTTATATCTGCAAATTATGCACATAAAGGAGGATTTAATATCCCATTGCCATTTTTTGATAATTATAAAATTAATAATCAGGTTAATTTTACTTTTAATTTTGACATGAATAAGAACAGAACACTTCAGAAAGCCCAAGAAGCAGTAAAATTTGCCGAAACAACATATACTACTAGTTGGAAATCAGGCTTTCGCCTTACTTATTCATTTTCAAAATCTGTAAGTGGAAGTATGGTTTGGGAGTATAGAGAAAATGACTCAAAGCATACAGGTAAAAAAGTGGACAGAGATTTTGGATTTGATGTTAACTTGGCAATAAGAGGATGATGAAAAATTTTAATTTTATATCAATATTATACTTGACTACACTTGTAGGCTGCCAGTCAAAAGCTCCTATTTTTAGCGGTGATAAAGCTTTTAACCACTTAATAAAACAATGCGATTTTGGCCCTAGAAACCCTGGTTCAGTTGGCCATAAGAAAGCTTTTGATTATTATTTATCTACTTTCAAAAGTCTTGCGGATACAGCTTTTTATCAACCTTTCAAAGATAAAATGCCTAGAACTGGTGCCGAGGTTCAGATGAATAATATAATTGCAAGATTTAATACAGAATCACAAAAGCAAATTGTTATTTCAGCGCATTGGGATACTAGACCATGGGCTGAAAATAGTAGCAGTATCATGCGAAAGAATTCACCTATTATAGGAGCAAATGATGGAGCAAGCGGTGTTGCTGTCATAATAGAGCTGGCAAGTATATTTGACAAAAACCCACCACCTTTTGGAATTAATTTAGTCTTATTTGATGCGGAAGATTATGGAGTTCCAGGAGATAATTGGACTTATTGTATTGGCTCACAGTATTTCGCACATAACCTGCCAATACCCTACCCTGAATATTCTATAAATATTGATATGATTGCAGATAGACAGCCCGAATTTTTTATAGAGCGTATTTCGTATCAGCAGAATGCGTCTTTAGTTTTGGAGTTATGGGAATTATCTGAAAAACTAGGACTCAAAGCATTCAAGAAAGAAGCAAAGCACGCTGTTTTTGATGACCATGTTCCGTTGTATGAAATTGCAGGAATTCCATCGATAAACATCATTGATTTCGACTTTCCTAATGATAGGGTAAATTATCACCATACACACAATGATATCGTACAAAATTGCTCTCCGGAGGGTTTGCGTCAAGTTGGAACATTGCTCGTAAATCATATCTATAATTCCGGTGAAAAATAAAATGAAAAGTATTTACCATATACTCGCTATGTCCCTTTTCATAATTAGCTGTGAAGAGCCAACGTCTACTAGTGAATCCTTTCCTATTAGTGAAATAAGCTTCGACTACTTGCAAGGATCAGATAAGCTTTTTATAACTGCCAAAGTAAGTCAGCGCTATATGAGCTCGTCTTTAGATTCTGTGGAGGTCCTTTGGAATGGTATTAGTGCCGGCAATGCGAATGACACTTTGAGATTATATGATGACGAATCAGAGGGCGACATTCTTGCTGATGATAATATTTTTTCTAGAAAAATATTGAACTCAAATTCTATTATTACAAACGTGATACCAAAAAGCGCAAAAGATTCTGTTTTCCTATCTGTTCAAAGTATGTTTAAAGGGCGACTGGTAAAGTCTGATGTTAAATTTTTTATACTGGGGAATATTCATCCTAAAATAGGGTCAATTATCTTACCACAAAGCGTAGATAGACCCACATCGAATGTGGACCCTAATATTGTCAATACTATTAAGTTTACCGTTTCAGCAAATGCATCTGACGCAAATGGCCTAGATGATATTAAAAGAGTATTTTTCCGTTCTTATCATATTGGTTTAGACTCGTTAATGAATAATGGAAATCCAATCTTATTGCTTGATGATGGATCCGGTCCAAATGGTAACGGCGATCTTCAAAAAGGAGATGGGACATTTTCACGAACTATTTCTATATCGGAAAATGCTTTAGTTGGTACCTATCAATGGACATTTGAAGCACAAGACCAATCAAATGCTTACAGCGACACAGTCAAAAGAACGATTATAGTTAAATGAAGAAATTTACAGCCATATTATTATTCTCTTCAATTGTCTTAGGGCAAGATATGCTACCAAGGTTATATAAAATGCGAAATGCAAATTTTGATAGCAGCGCTTATCGCGGTTTGAAGACAAATACAATTGGCGATATAGTTCCTCAATCAGATACATTATTATGGCTAGGTACGGGATCAGGCCTTGCAGTCTTAAGAGACACCTCTTCATTGTATACGCTCAGCTCAAATAAAAACATTAGTGAGGGTCAGGCATCTACATCTACTCCAGATGGTGCGGTTTCTGCTCTAACGGTTGATGGAAATTCAATTTTCGCAGCATTTGCAAAAAGCGGTGAAAACATAACGATCGGAAATGGACTGATATACTCTTCAAACTCAATTGGTAACTCTACGAGCTGGACATACTTTGACCAGCTAACCGATACTGATGCTGATTCCTTGTCACCATTTGCAAAGCGCTTTTTTAGGGGGCTCCCTATCACTGTGAAAGAAGCTAATGTTACCTATGACGCTTCCATAAATGGCAACGATATTTATATTACTAGTTGGGCTGGTGGATTAAGGAGGTATAATACTATTACAAAAATATGGCAAAGAATACCTCTTCCGCAAGACAGTGACCAAGTTTTGAATACCTGTGACGAGTCAAGCTATATAACAACCTCAAGTGGAAGCATTCTAAAAGACTTTTATCTTAATCCACGCGATCCAAACGATGGTGGAAATCATAACCATAAAGCATTTTCAGTTTTAAGCTACGCTGATACGGTTTGGGTTGGCACTGCAAACGGTATTAATAGGGGACTTGTTGGAGCTTATGGCTGTATTGACTGGGTCCACTACACACCAAAAGCAGATGGACTAACTGGAGGTTTTGTTGTTGATTTAGAAGTTCAAAGATTTAAAGGGTATACAATAATCTGGGCGGCAACGGTTCTTGCAGAAACCGGAGAATCCAATGGAGTGAGTTACTCCATTGATGGAGGAGATACATGGAACTCAACTCTGGCAGGTGAAAGAGCTTATAACATAACTGCGTCTGACTCAATTGTTTTAGTTGCGACTAAAACAGGACTTTGGAAAACAATTATCGATGATCCAGCTGATATTGCTAAGCCTTGGGCAAAATATAAGTCTGCTAAACAAGTTTTAGAAATTGGTTCAACAGGCACCTATCGGATCGATGAAATCTTAAGCGATGAGGTTGTTGCTGTTGCTTATGATAAAAGACCCTTTTATACAGCTAAAACTAAAGCAACAATTTGGATTAGTTCTTGGGATGGGCTTGCACGAGCAATGAATACGTCCGGTAGTAATTGGCAGATATACAGAGCTGATTACGATCCAAAAAAAGCCTATGCATACCCAAACCCTTTTTCACCATATGAACACAATCAATTAAATGGAAGCGGGTATGTTCACATAAACTTGAGCGTTAAAATTTCATTTGTTGTAAAAATGGACGTTTTCAATTTTGCAATGGAGAAAGTATCTTCGAGGCAATTTGACAGACGTCAGACTAGTACTGGTTCATTTAAATGGGATGGTAAGGATGATAGCGGGAGAATAGTAGATAATGGCGTTTATTTTATAAGGCTTGAGTATGATGAAAAAGTGGAATGGATAAAATTAATTGTTGTAAAATGAAAAGTAAGATCACAGTCACTATATCCATATTCTTATTGACGAGTTTTTGTTTTGCACAAAAACTGGGATCATTTGCAGGTGGATTTTTACGTATGGGAACCTCAGCAAGAGCAGTGGCTATGGGCAGTTCATTTACTGCAGAGATAGATGAAGGTTTTGCTGCATATCATAATCCAGCTTCACTTGTTCACCTAAAAGAATCACACGCAGGGTTTAGCAACCATTTTTTAATGCTAGATAGACAGTTGATGGTTGCAAATATTTCTGTGCCGCTTCCTCCTTCAGCTGCAATTGGAGTTTCGTGGATTGGAGCAGGTGTTGATCAAATTGATGGAAGGAACTTGGCTGGCGAACATACTAAAAATCTCTCTACGTCTGAAAATGCCTATATGCTTTCTTTTGCACAATCAATGCTTCCTTGGTTATCTGTAGGATTAAATGTAAAAGTTTTAAGGCATCAATTACCTGTAAATACAATGGATCTTACGGGTAAGGGAGTCGGTATGGACTTTGGTATTTTTATTAAAACCAAGTCAGGTTCTAATTATGGTATAATGATTCAAGATTTAAATTCAAGATACCAGTGGAAGACTGATAAAATTTTTGAAAGAGGAAAAGTATATATTGAGCAATTCCCTACTCTTTATAGGCTTGGATCTACGTTTAATTATAGTAACGCATACATTACCGCTGATGCGGGTATTGCAATGAGCGGAAGTAGCATAGTGGGTTACACTGCACGCTTTGGCGTTGAATACAAATATCTTGAGCACTATTATTTAAGAGCTGGTTTTGGAAATGGCAGAGTTGGTTTTGGTCTTGGCCTTGATTGGTCTCTCTTTGAGGAAATGGATAGCAGGCTTGACTATTCCTTTACACTTGAAGGTGCTGCAGGAATTTCTCATGTATTTACCTATGCATTCTCATTTTAAATCTTTGATATCAATTTTATTTCTCTCGCAAGGAATGAGCACTGGGCTACAATTCTTATCTATTCCTTCTTCTGCAAACGATCTCATTGTATTTCGATCACCATGGATAAACCCAGCATTTTTGAACACTACAGGAAAGTCTGATGAGTTGTCGTTTGCTTATGGAAAATGGTTTGGTGAGACTGAAAATTTATCCTTTGAATGGAAAGGTAAATTCAGATTAAATAGTGCTGGTCTAAAAGTTAGATACGTTGGAATTAATGATATTGAATTAAGAGGAAACATCCCTTCCTCAGATCCAATTGGGTATTACGGCGCTTATGGAGTCTCAGGTAAAGCGGTAACAAGTTTTACTAAAGGGAATATTAATTATGGGCTTGCATTGCAAATGATATCCATGCAGATATATCAAGATGCTAGCTCAGGCTTTGCAGTAGATTTTGGTATATCATGGAATGTTAATAAAAAACTAACTATGTCAGGATCAGTTTTGAATCTTGGCAAAATGAATCCTCTTAAAAATGAGAAACCCAAGCTTCCAACAAGATTTATTGGTATTACAACCTATGAAGTGAACATTGGTGAGATTTTTTTTGGATTTGAAACTAACGAATTAGTTGATAAGCCAATTTATTCTATTGGTTCAAATTTTAAAATTGATAATCTGTTTTTTGGAGCTACAGCAATAATAAATAATAATTCCAAGATGATCTCATCTGGCATTGGCATCAACCTTGGATCTTACTCTTTTTCGTACGGATTTCAATACGGAGATCAAAATATTGGATTTCCTCAAATCATTGATATATCTTTTAGATTGCCATGACAGACAACATAGTCAGATATAAAA